>OGVQ01000062.1_pt1 | contig 28741 bp, 27 predicted proteins | sample 1575801 | NCBI WGS metagenome assembly OGVQ01 (sample SAMN07581550, study PRJEB24739) | freshwater metagenome | place: Singapore | collected 2015-04 | reverse complement strand
CGTTGGTGGTGGCTTGGGTGTAGATTACGATGGCTCTCAAACCAACTTCTACACCTCAAAAAACTACAATATGCAAAACTATGCTAACGACATCGTAGCAGAGTTAAAAGATACCTGTGATGAAAGGCATATTCCCGTACCTACATTAATTAGTGAAAGTGGCCGAGCGATTTCTTCCCACCAATCAGTTTTAATCTTTGATGTTCTTAGCACCAGTGATGTCCCCCTTGATCCTCCTTCTCCTCACCAAGATGGAGAATCCCCAATCATTAAATACCTCTGGGAAACCTACCAATCCATCAACAAAGAAAATTATCAAGAGTTTTATCACGATGCGGCTCAATTTAAAGAAGAAGCCATCAGTCGTTTCAATTTAGGAATTTTACGCCTCAATGAACGCGCTAAAGCCGAACGCCTTTACTGGGCTTGTTGTCAAAAAGTTTTAACTATCATCCGTCAGGAAGAATACGTACCTGATGAGTTGGAAGACCTAGAAAAAATCATGGCTTCCATTTACTATATCAATCTGTCGGTGTTTCAATCAGCACCGGATTGTTGGGCTATAGATCAACTATTTCCAATCATGCCTATCCATCGTCTGGATGAAGAACCAACCCGCAGAGGAATTTTAGCGGACTTAACCTGTGATAGTGATGGGAAAATAGACCGCTTTATAGACTTGCGGGATGTGAAATCAGTATTAGAACTGCACAAATTTGAGCCAGGAAAACCCTACTATCTAGGAATGTTCCTAAATGGAGCGTACCAGGAAATTATGGGTAATTTACATAATCTCTTTGGTGATACTAATGCCGTTCACATCAATTTAACTCCCAAAGGTTATCAAATTGAACACGTTGTCAAAGGTGACACCATGAGTGAAGTAGTTAGCTATGTCCAGTATGACGCTGAAGACATGGTAGAAAACATTCGTCAACGTTGTGAACGGGCTTTAGAAGAACAGCACATCACCCTGGCAGAATCTCAGCGACTACTACAAACTTACGAGCAAAGTTTACAAAGGTATACTTACTTAAATAGTTAATAGTCAGTGATCAGTGATCAGTGATCACTGATCACTAGTAAATTACAACGAACAACTGACCACTGACTAAATTGAATTTGTTCCTAGCAATTCAGCGATCGCTCTATGTTCTAAGGGCGTTTCTAAAGGTGGAGTTTGACGTGCATCTGTAATCAGCCAATCTAAAGCCGCAGCTTGGACATCAATGGCCGCTCCTGTTTTATCTACACAATAACGCCCAAACACCAGCTTATCCACTAAGCGGACTCCTGGAGCTAAACGCGACCATTCAAAAATTACACTGTTATCTACAGTTGCCCCACTACAAATCCAGCAATTAGGACCGATCATTGCTGGGCCAATAATTTTCGCCCCATCTTCAATTTTGGTCATCCCTCCAATATAAACAGGTCCAGTGATATCAACTTTATCCCAGTTAACGGACACATTTAAACCAGTAAAAATACCGGGAGCAACTTCATGACCAGGGATTTGCACATTTTTGATTTCTCCTGAGAGAACACCCCGAATTGCCCGCCAATAATCTGGAACTTTACCGATATCTACCCATTCAAAATCCATGGGAATGGCATAGAAAGGCGCATTATCCGCTACCAATTGGGGAAATAATTGGCTACCAATATCATATTCCACTCCAGATGGTATATATTTAAACACGTCAGGTTCAAAAATATAAATACCTGTATTGATATTAGTGCTAAGAGCTTCTGCAACGGTTGGTTTTTCTTGAAAGGCTTGAATGCGGTTATCGTCGTCAGTAACCACTACACCGTAGCTAGATACTTCTTCTCTGGGAACTGATTTAGTGATGATGGTTGCTATTGAACCTTTGGATTTATGCCACTTAACCGCCGCGCTTAAATCTAAATCAATTAAAGCATCACCACACAATACTACAAAAGTATCATCAAAAAACGGTGAGAAGTCTTGAATCCGCCGCATACCTCCAGCCGAACCAATGGCTTCGCCCACGAGTTTACCATCATCATCAATTTTACCTTCAAAGGAATAGGCAATCTGCACGCCAAAGCGTTGACCATCACGGAAATAACTTTCTATTTCCTCCGCTAAATGGCTAACATTGACCATAATTTCGGTAAAGCCATGTTGACGTAATAACTCTAATAAAAATTCCATCACTGGCTTTTGCAGGATCGGAATCATGGGTTTAGGAATTGTATACGTTATAGGACGGATACGTGTACCCTTTCCCGCAGCCAGAATCATTGCTTTCATAGTTCAAAAATTTTTCCTTAAAAACAAGCCAGTTGACTTTTGAATTTAATTGGTAAGAGGCAGGAGGCAGCACCTCGACTTACTTCGACCCTTCGACTAGCTCAGGGCGCTGCCCCTCTTCTACCCAGACACCTACACAGGTAAGCGAATTTGAATTTCCTGATAAAATTCTTGTTGAAATAGCTCAACTTTAGATTGGGCGGAGAGCAATAGTAACGCCCAAAATACGCTGACTAAAGTACCCTGTTTTGATTCGTGATGAGAGCCATCTTTATCTGGTTTTTTGGTCTGTATCCACAAATCTATCAGTTGTTCGAGATTCCAACATTGTTCCTCTAAATTTTGGTCTTGGGTAGCACGATGTAACACCTGTTCTAGTTCTGACGCGACCTCCGTTAAGTTTTCTTGGTGTGCTAACTCTAGGGCTTCCCGCATGGTTTGCACACTGGGCTGACGCTTGAGCCCCTTAGGTTTTTTGTCCGTCTGTACCAGTTTTAACTGGGTGGACATGATTTGCAACTGATCTATTAACTCTTGTAAAGTTACGCGACGTTTTGGTGGGGGCATGGCTGCCGGACGACGACGCAGGTGTTGTTCTAGTTGCAAGCGATGGACGGGATACAATAATCCATTTTCAATGTCTAATAGTGTATCATCTACGACTTCTTCTTGAGTATTATATACTGTTGATAGTTGCATTAATGTGTTAGCTTTAAATAATACAAGCATTGATGCTGATAGAAAAGCCTGTCCAGATTGAGATAAGTCGCTTTCATAACCTCTAATAGTTGCTTCTGGAGACATTAATTGTAAGTAATGATCAATTACTTCGATAACGCGCACGTCCCAAGGGTCAATTTCTCCTTTTTCTGCCTGGGAAATTAGTTGTGCAATGGTTTCTAATAATTCGGTTGCATTCATAGTGAAAAGTTTAGGAGTTCAGGAGTCAGGAGGCAGAGGGGCAGGGGCGAAGGAGTTTAGGAGGAAGAAAGAAGGAATGACAATTACCAATCACCAATTACCAATTAATTATTCATCTTTTGCTATTTCTGACTCGTAATTACCCCGAAAATGGGAGACAAAATCACTATGGTTGGTGGTTGTGATGGCATCGAATGTACCTTTGATAGTTCCGGCAATTGGTACGGCCACAAGTGTTCCTAATAAACCGGCAATTTCAAATCCCATTAAAATGGCGATAAAAATCCATAGTGGGTTGAGTCCAATAAAATTACCCATTAATTTTGGGGCGAGGAGATTATCTTTAATTTGTTGCATGATAACTGCCATTGTAGCGACTGGGAAGGCTAACCACCAATTTTGGATTAATATCAATAAGGTTACTAGACCAATTCCCAGTGTTGCACCAACTACGGGAATAAGTCCAGAAATACCGATGATAATGGAAAATAATAAGGCAAAGGGGACTCTGAGAAATAAAAATATTGGTGTTAGAGATAGGATTGTAAACAGTGCTAGTAGTAGTTGGCTAAGAAAAAAGTTTTGGAAATTTAACTGTAAGGATTTGCTAAAGGGAATACCAATGTTGGGTGGTAGCAGATTTATGAGTCCAGTCCAAACGCGATCGCCATATATGAGCATATAAAAGGCGAGAACTATTACCAATATGACATTTAGTAATCCTGATAATAGTGTACCGGCAAATCCTACTGCCCCGGAAGCTATTTGTTGGACTAAGTTCTGAATATTTGCATTGATTTGGTTTGTGACAAGTTTTAAATCTATAGATAATCGTCGCTGCTTTGCTAGACTCTCTAAATGATCCAAATTGGCTTGACTAGTCGCTAACCAGTCCGGAATTTTATTTAAAAGCTGAATGGTTTGGTCTATTAACATTGGTAAGAGAGTAACACCTAAAACAATAAATAAAGTTAAAGTAAATATCAAAACGATGATTACTGCTTGGGTGCGCTTGATTCTGATTTTCTCAAATAATTTAACTGGGTAATTGAGTAAAAAGGCTAAAATTGCCGCAATACTGAGGATAGTAATGGGATTTTGGAAAAAACGAAATAATAAAGACAGTAGCCAGATATTGAGGGCGATAATTGGTCCACTGAGTCCATAAATTAAGAGAGTTTGTAAGGAAGCAAAGGAGCGCATCTGATTTAATGTATAAGCAGGAGGGCTTCAGAGGCAGGAAAGGAATGATTTAAGATGGTGTTATCCATACTGCTGTCACTTCCTTTATCTATTTTCTAAATAATTCCTGATTTTGATCATAAATATTTTTGTTTAGTTCTGTGTTACTATGTATAATAGTGCTAAATTTTATGGTAAGAATTAAGGTGAGGCGGTAAGAATGCCATCTTCGCCTACACCGATTACAGCATAGAACAGGACCGGGAACAGACCAGTCAAAATTGAAGCTCTACATCCCATCCACTATTTTATTACCAGCAATTTGGGTTAACTATTCAACTATTGTGGTGGATAATATTCTGGAGTCACCACAGGTAGTGGATAACTCCCTAGAGGTAGATTATTAATCATCCCATTTGGTATAGTTGGATTCATTAATGGTGGTGTAATAGGTGCCTGCCTCAAGGGAGGCATAGGTGCTGGATAATTAGGAATGGGTTGATTAACTGGTTGATTGATTGGTTGGTTAACTGGTTGATTGATTGGTTGATTAACTGGTTGGTTAACTGGTTGGTTATTACTAGGATTGCTCGGTGTAACTTTAGCTTCACTAAAATGCTGGTAAGCAGTGCTAGAAATAGAATTTATTAATTTCGCCGCGAGCGGATCATTATTAGGACGTTGAACCATAATAGCGGCGATATAGCGCTTACCAGTTGGAACATCTACCAAACCTGCATCTCCTAACATTGTGCCGATATCACCTGTTTTGTGATAGGCATTTGCGCCTTTTCCTAAACCAGCAGGTAAAAGATTATCTCTCTGGGTGCGACCCATAATATTGAGTATTAAATCACGCGATCGCATACTAACAACATTACCTTGATTCACCATCGAGATTAAATTTGCCAACTCTTTAGGACTGGTGGTATTAGTCCCTTCTAAATCTGGCAAAAGATTACGAATCATTGTTGTTGTCAATCCCCAACTGCGGAAACGCGCATTTACTGACTCTTGACCCCCCAATTTAGCAATGATCATATTAGTGGCTGTGTTGTCACTAATAGTAATCATCTTTGTGGCGATATCAATAGCCGTGTATTTAGTGCCTGGGGGTTGATACTGTATATTTCCCGAACCACCAGCAATCATTTCTTTTTCCAGGGTTAACTTTTCATCTAGGCTGATTTTACCTGCATCCACATCCTGGAAAAAAGCAATTAAAATTGGAATCTTAATCGTACTAGCAGCAGCAAAACTAGTATTCCCATTAATATCTACATAGCTACCATTATCTAAGTCTAATAAAAATATCCCTGCCGTCAAATTAGAGTTAGATGTACTAAGAGTTTGCAAACTATTTTTTAAAGGTGTGATTTCTTGGGCTAAATATAAGCTTGTATTCGGGGTTTCAGATACTTTTTGAGGGGGTGAAGCTTGAGAAGTAGAAGCGACAGAACTAATGCGATTAGCAGGGTCGAGGACTGATAAAATCGTACCAACTATCGCACCGATACCGACACCGACAATCAACAATCGAACAGCATACAACATGGTTCTGGCCATGGGTTTTAATCTGGTTTTCCGGGATGCTGATCTTCTTTCTATTTTCGGCTTTTCCATGCGTACCGTTTTTAGTCTCACATTTCCTGGTGGCGAAATTTGAGTATTTTTCCTGACTGCGGTAAGAGGTTTCACGCCTGGAGGCATGATTACCCGTGATGCTGGTTTTCGCCCCCCAGAACCAACAGGAGTAGGACTGATATTATTATTTTTGATCTGAGTTATTGTTGCCGTTTCTGTTCGGCTAGAAACGGGCTGCTGATCAATTACTTTTTTCTGTGCTGTCTTGGAGACAGGACGTTTACGTCGGCGACGCTGTGCAGGTTGCCTCCGTGATATAGGTATGAGTTTGCCACTTGATTCTGACATAGTTGTTTTTTCTCACCCTCGACCCAGATTATTAATTGATGCACCGTTATACTAACTTGATCTGTGAGGACTAAGTAGTATTCCCGTAGTCAGTTTACGCTATATTTAATCTATTTAGAGTAATGACTGCGTATATAATAACCCAATTTATTCACGATTTAGTTGAACTCCCATTCAGAGAGTTCTGGAGTAAGTCGAGCAATTCTGCCGTATGTGGTTTAATATATAGTAAGTGTCTTAATTTTTCTTTAATAAATTTTCCGCTAGAAATACAAATGATGGCAGCAGACTATGCAAATATTGATATTGCGCCATTTATTGATCACTCTCTGCTATTACCAATTGCTACCCCAGAGCAGATCAGTCAGTGGTGCGAAGAAGCATATAGATTTAACTTTGCAGCAGTTTGCGTGAATCCCTGTTATGTGAAGCAAGTAGCAGAACTGCTGCATCACAAAAAGCCTCACGTTTGTACAGTCATTGGTTTTCCCAATGGGGCGACAACCTCAGCCGTAAAGCTATATGAAGCTAAAGAAGCAGTAGAAAATGGAGCTACTGAGTTAGATGTAGTCATAAATATCGGATGGTTGAAAGCAGGGGAAACAGAAGCAGTTTACGGAGATATTGCCCCTATTTGTGAAGAAACTGGACAGTCTGTAAAGGTAATCTTAGAAACCAGTTTGTTGACAGATGCGGAGAAAAAAATAGCCGCCGAAATCGCCATGGATGCAGGTGCAACATTCTTAAAAACCAGCACAGGTTGGAATGGTGGGGCAACAGTGGCAGATGTTAAACTGTTAAAAGAAATAGCAAAGGATCGGGTCGCTATCAAAGCATCAGGAGGTATTCGTACTCACCAGGATGCCATAGATTTAATTGTTGCTGGTGCGACTAGATTAGGTACATCTCGCGGTGTAGATTTACTCCGTCAACGCCATAACCCAGACAAAGAAAACGGTGAGTAGTCATTTCCTCATGATCAGTTGTAATTTATTTTGCCACTGAGAACTGACTGGGAATTTTAGGTTTTAGATTTTAGATTAACAGCACTTACCCAATTGTCACACAAAAAAATCCGTTGTAGGGTGCTTCATACTGCATAAGTTATGTAAATAAACAGATTTTTGATATCTGACCTGGTTGGTAAGCTTGCCGAACCACACCCTATCAATGTGCCAGTTCCGTAAGTCCTAAATTAAAAAAATTTGGTCAATCCAAAATCGTAAATCCAAAATCGCATGACCACTGACTAAACATGAGTAAAACCTACAAAGTAACTGGCATTAATCTCAAAACTCAACCTCTGGGTGAATCTGATAAGATAGTAACAATTTTAACTCCAGAGTTGGGATTGATGCGAGCGATCGCTCCAGGAGTTCGCAAACAAAACTCCAGTTTAGGCGGGAGAATGGGGATTTTTGTCATCAATGAATTACTCATTGCCCAAGGACGAAATCTCAATAGAATTACTCAAGCTGAAACTATAAAAACTTACCCTAAATTATCCCAAGACCTGGCGAAACTGGCTGCTAGTCAATATTTAGCGGAAATAGTCTTGTGCCAAGCTTTAAGTGAGCAACCCCAACCGGAACTTTATCAGGTATTGGCTGAAAGTTTTCAGAGTTTAGAAGCTATTCCCAAAACCGAGATCGAATCTGTGCTACCCCAGCTAGTCCAAGGCATATTTCAACTTTTATCCTTAGCTGGACTGACCCCGGAACTAGAATTTTGCTGTTTAAGTCAACGCCCATTAACTCCAGACTGGACGAACCCCTATTGGCAAGTGGGATTTAGTATTCCGGCTGGAGGGATAATTTGCTTGGATGCCTGGAAAAAACTGCGAAAAGAAATAGAGCAAGGAAAATGGGAGAATAGAGACATAGAGGAAAAAACAAACACAAATGTTTCCCCTTCTCAAACCCCAAACGGCCATCCTAGCTATGAAACCGTTTTTCATCAGCCAGATTTACCAATAATTTCCCGTCGTTTGAATGGGAAAGAACTGGTTATGCTTCAACATCTGTCCAAAACAGAGATAATACAAATAGATATGGTCGCCGATTCTGGCTGGCTATCTGTTGAGCAAACTTTGCGCCAGTATACTCAGTATCATTTGGGACAACCTATTCGCTCTGCTACTTTGATTGACTCCTATTTTGCCGCCAACCATGATGCAATCGTCTGATTTAGATAAAAAAGGCCGGACTTTCTCACCGAATGACGCTAAAAAAAAGCAGAGAACATTAGATAATAATGGTGCTTCTCGACCTAAACTTACTCCTATTCATAGCCCAGAAATGTCATCACAGGATATTTCTCACGATGAAAGTTACAAATCAGAAATTCCCTTGACTGATATCCCTCAACTATCAGCCAAAAAATCCGAAGAACCATTAAAAATTACAGAAACCAATGGCAAAATTAGACAGGCGGAAGATAGTCTGCCATTAACAGAAACTAATTCGCCGGATGGGTTTGATACGCAACACCAGGAAGGTTTTTTACCTGTATTAAAGAATCCCAATTTTTTGGCCCTTTGGGCAGGTCAGGTTTTCTGTCAATTAGCTGATAAAGTTTATTTAGTATTGATGATTGCTTTGATCAATAGCCAATTTCAAGCTAGTGATCAAAGTATTAGTGCCTGGGTTTCAGCTTTAATGATGGCCTTTACTATTCCTGCCATATTGTTTGGTTCTGTGGCGGGAGTATTTGTAGATCGTTGGGCAAAAAAAGTTGTTTTGGTAGCATCAAATATTTGGCGGGGAATTTTGGTATTAGTGATTCCTCCCCTATTATGGTTAACTCACGGTTGGCGGAATGTGGGTGTTTTACCTGTGGGATTTTTAATTATTTTAGGTGTGACTTTTTTGGTTTCTACCTTGACTCAATTTTTCGCCCCAGCAGAACAGTCAGCAATTCCTTTAGTTGTCAAAGAAAAGGATTTATTATCAGCTAATTCCCTCTATACAACCACAATGATGGCTTCGGTAATTGTGGGTTTTGCCGTGGGTGAACCAGTGTTAGCATTAGCAGATAATCTCTGGGTAAAATTAGGCGGTGGTGGTGGTCTAGGAAAGGAAATTTTGGTCGGTGGTAGTTATGCGATCGCTGGATTAATATTATCTCTCCTAAAAACTAATGAAAAACCTCACCCCCCAGAAACAGAATTTCCCCATGTGTTCTCAGACTTGCGCGATGGCTTAAATTATCTTCAAGAAAATCATCGCGTTCGTAATGCTTTACTACAACTAATTATCTTATTTTCTGTCTTTGCCGCCCTAACTGTCTTGGCAGTTCGCATGGCAGAAATTATTCCCAACATGAAAGCCTCCCAATTCGGCTTTTTATTAGCATCTGCTGGCTTAGGTGTAGCTGGTGGGGCCGCCATTCTGGGTCAATTTGGGCAGCGCTTTTCCTATAAACAACTCAGTCTTTGGGGTTGTCTGGGCATAGCAACATCTTTAATTGGTTTATCAGTCTTCACCACCCAACTTTGGCCAGTCCTATTATTTATAGCCTTAATGGGAGTATTTGGTGCTTTTGTGGGCATCCCCATGCAAACCGCAATTCAAACCGAAACCCCCGCCGCTATGCGAGGTAAAGTATTTGGATTGCAAAATAATGTGATTAATATTGCCCTGTCTTTACCTTTAGCTTTAGCTGGTATAGCAGAAACTTTTATCGGCTTAAAAGCAGTATTTTTAACCTTAGCGGCAATCGTTTTAGTCGGCAGTTTATTTACTTGGTATAATTCTGGTGAATCGTCAGAGAGCAAATAATCAACCACCGCATCAAACTATGGGGTTTTATGCTAAACTTAATCCAGCAAGAGGACAAATACTTGCTAGGAAACAACTAAATAATCAGCAAATTAAGTTGTGATGATATTGAACAATTCATAACTTAATTAGCATCATCAATAAAGCTATTTATAGCAGATTGTAAGTCAATGAGGCATAAAATGAAAACCTAAAGTCAAACATTAATAGTGTTTTACCTCCTGCCACATCTATCACAACTGCATAATAAATACAGTATAGTTTTCACTCGGTTTTTTTATAGATAATCAAAGAATGCGTATAGCTTGGATTGGAAAAAAAACACCCTTTTGCGGTAACGTCACCTACAGTCGAGAAATTACCAACGGATTGTTAGACAGAGGACATGAGGTTAGTTTTCTCCATTTTGCCCAAGAGGAAACAACAACAGATAACTGGCCTAATTGTCAAGAAGTTCCTTTACCGTTTATTTACAAGTCCCAAGTTTACACAATTCCCTCTTTTAAAGCTACTAAGGTTTTGAAAGATTCGCTACGGGAAATTAAGCCTGATATAGTTCACGCTTCTTTGACTCTTTCAACTTTAGACTTTGTTTTACCAGAAATTTGTGAAGAATTAAATTTGCCCCTCATTGCCACTTTCCACACTCCATTTGCAGGTAAGGGCGCAAAATTAATCTCTAGTACCCAATTATTAGCTTATCAACTCTACGCGCCTTTTTTAGATCATTATGATCGGGTGATTATCTTTTCCCAAATTCAGCGCGAATTGTTATCAAGTATGGGTGTGGGAGAACACAAAATAGCTGTTATTCCCAATGGTGTAGATACTGTTAAATATTCTCCCGGTGTTTCTCAAGTCAAAGCTGAATTTGGGGCTGAACGTTTATTTGTCTATCAAGGCAGAATTGCCCCAGAGAAAAACGTTGAATCTCTCTTGCGGGCGTGGAAGCAATCAGACATGGGATCTGATACTAAATTATTAATTGTGGGTGATGGGCCATTAAAACCTTCCCTAGAGTCATTTTACGGACGAGAGTATGGAATCATCTGGTTAGGATTTATCGCCGATGAAGATCGCCGCATTGAAATTTTGCGGGGTGCGGATGTATTTATTTTACCTTCTTTGGTAGAAGGTTTATCACTATCTTTGTTAGAAGCCATGTCCTGTGGTTTAGCTTGTTTAGGTACTGATGTTGGTGCAGATGGAGAAGTTTTAGAAAAAGGTGCAGGTGTAGTAATTAGCACTAGCAGTGTGCGATCACAACTCAGAACCCTGTTACCACTATTCCAAGATCATCCAGAGTTAACAACATTGTTAGGAGAAAAAGCCAGAAGGCGCGTATTAGAACGCTACACACTGAATGATAATATCACCCAACTAGAAGAACTTTATACTCAGGTTCTCGCCCAGCGGCCTTTAACATTAAGTTGGGGTGTTTAAAATTAGGTTACATAAAAACTGGTTGCCTTTATCTTAAAAATGATTACCTATTACCCACAACCGACCACCCCAGACTTGTAGACTGTTGATAAACCTTCTTCAAAGTATTCAGATCTCGAAGAGAAATAAATGGCGGTTTGCGAACTTGGGAAAAATACATAGTATCAGTTTGTAGAAGACTATGACCCCAAATTCCCAAAGCATGGCCAAGTTCATGACGTGCTGCTGATAATACATAATCACCAGTTTGACTAGGACTCAACAGAATTGTAAAACTGTGGTATAAAATATCATTTTTAGTATATAAATTATAAGTAGTTAAAGCCGACCGCGCACGAAGTATTTTACCATTAGGTTCAACTTGTAAAGGTGGGGCTTTGCGAATAATTGTAATATCGGCAATATCTGATTTTTGTACTACCTGTAAAGGTAAATAAATACTCCATTGTTGAATTGCTTGTAAAACACTATTAACCCATACTTGCGATTGTTGTTCATTAATACCTGTTAGTGTTTCCACTTTCACTTTTACTGGAAAAGTTGACCAAATTAAATAACCAACTTTTGTAGATTTAATTTGATCAAAATAATCACCACTATTTGTTTTATCTTGCCATTGTTCCAGAGTTGCTGGTAAAGGATGGGATTTTTGGACAACAGGTAGAGAATTAGATAATTGAATATTTCTTTCCTGTTCCCTGAAAATAGCATTAACTGGAAAATTCGTAAAAATAACTAGCAGTCCTGTACTTATTACTAAAGTCAGAACTGCTACTTGTAGTGAGGGAAGCGATATACTGAGCTTGTCCTGAGCGAAGCCGAAGGGCTTGTCGAAGTGTCGAACTATTAACCGTCGCCAAAGTCGTTTATTTTGGGTGATTTTCCCCATTTTGATTTGCAATTCTAACGGGAACGGTAATCAACCTGTATAAGAAGGGGAGTGTCATTTGGGCAACCAATTAGCACTTAAAACCACAGTTAACCCTAGAAAAACTACTACTAAAGCCCAAGTAACTCGATTTAAAGTATTTTCCGCGCTTTTGGTGCTGCTAAATAATTGTGCTTGTCCACCAATAGCACCAATTCCGTCACCTTTAGGACTATGTAACAACACGAGAACAATCAAACTAAGGGCAGAAAAAGCCCAAATACCTTGCACGATGTTAGTAATTGTCATATTAGAAATGTCGTTTATAACAAGTTAGAAAATGGATGAATTTTTGTCATCAATCCTGTAGGAGTGTAACAATGATTCAGGGAACAGGGAAGAGGAAACAGGTAAGAGAAAAGAAAAATGTTCTTCATTTTTCATTCTGATAGCGTAGCGTGGCGTTAGCCATACTCCTGAACTCCTGAACTCCTGAACTCCTGAACTCCTGAACTCCTGAATTCTTACGTTTTACAAACCTGCTTGTACAGGAGTACGAGTTAGTTGTAAATCATAGGCTGCTGGTTTAAGTAATGATCGCCCTGTCATTTCTTGGGGTTGGGATATTTGTAAAATATCCAGAATGGTTGGGGCAATATCGGCTAATTTGCCATCATTTCTTAATTCCACATTTGTTCCATATCCAGGTATTTTAGCTTTTTCGCCTTCTACCAAAATTAAAGGAACTGGGTTAGTAGTGTGCGCCGTCCAAGGATTACCACCCTCATCTAGCATATACTCAGCATTGCCGTGGTCAGCAGTAATAATTGCTGTGCCACCTGCTTTACCAATAGCGTCAATGAGACGACCTAAACAGCTATCTACAGCTTCAATGGCTGTGACTGTAGCAGGAATTTGTCCCGTATGCCCTACCATATCTGGGTTAGCATAGTTCATCACAACTAGAGAATAGATACCCTTTTTAATAGCAGCGATCGCCACATCTGTCACAGCTTGGGCTGACATCGCCGGGGCTTGGTCATAAGTCTCTACCATAGGACTGCTGACTAATTCCCTATCTTCTCCCTCACAAGGTTCTTCTAGTCCTCCATTGAAGAAATAAGTGACATGAGCGTATTTTTCGGTTTCGGCTGTTCTAAACTGCTTTAAGCCACGATTAGCGATCACTTCTCCCAGAATATTACTCAGATTTTGCGGTGCAAAAGCCACAGAAACAGGTAATTCCGGATCATACTGGGTAAAGGTTACAAAAGAAAGCGGCTTAATTTGTTGTCTTTCAAAACCCTTGAAAGTCTTACTAACAAAAGCTTGGGTTAGTTCTCTAGCACGGTCGGGGCGGAAATTAAAAAATATCACCCCATCTCCAGATTCTACCGTACCAGGTTTCAGACGAACTGGGAGAAGAAACTCATCAGTTACACCTTCAGCGTAGGATGCTTGCAATGTCTCTACAGCAGTGAGTCCGTTTCCCGCACTATCTTTTGTCATCACATCGTAGGTGCATTGAACTCTATCCCAACGATTATCACGATCCATTGCATAATGACGACCGCTGATAGTAGTAATCTCACCTATGGCAATGTGGTCTATATAGTCTTCCAGTTGCTGAATGACTTTGATAGCATCCTTGGGCGGAGTGTCACGGCCATCGGTAATAGCGTGAATACAAACTTGTGAAAGTTGCTGTTCCTTTGCTAAGTCAAGTAGTCCAAATAGATGGGTAATATGGGAATGCACCCCGCCATCAGAACAAAGCCCCACTAGATGTAACTTGCCATTAGCAGAACGCACTTCTTGGCAAATTTTGACAAGGGCTGGGTTTGCGGCTAGAGAACCGTCTTCTACAGCATCTGAGATCCGTACCAGTTCTTGGGGTACGACTCGACCAGCGCCAATGTTCAAATGACCAACTTCCGAGTTGCCCATTTGTCCCTCTGGCAACCCTACGGCTTTTCCTGATGTGCGAATGAGGGTGTGGGGATATGCCGCCCATAAACTGTCCATAATGGGAGTTTTGGCGGCGGTAATAGCGTTTCCTCGGGTTTCCTCACAGTAGCCCCATCCGTCTAGAATGACTAGCACCACAGGAGCAACAGGTGCTTTGGTCATAGTAAAATTGCCCTTTACTTTTTGTAATACTCGAATGATACCATTGCTAAGGACATCTGGAGGTTAAATTCTGCATATTGATTGAATAATTGCTAGTTTAAATTGCAAATAATGTATAAAATATGATACGTGTAAATTTACTTGGAATTATTTTGTTGTGCGATCGCTAATATTGGCGGGTAAAGCTTGAAGAAATGGTATAGAACAGATATTTATTATTGTATATAAAAAAATTTAGTATTTATTTTCATGAAGTTTTTTTGCGTCCGCTTCTGCTGTAACCTAAATATCGTCAAAAAATTGATCAAATTTTACAAGTATTCGGCTATGGTAATCTTTAACACCCAGATCCCCGACTTCTTTCATTGATTGTGTCCATAAATGATAAATTGATCACAGAAGTCGGGGATCTTTTTGCTGCACCTGAATTTTTAGGATTCTATAGAATTTACCAGTCTAATGAAGTACAAAATCATCTGCGTTTATCTGCGTCCATCTGCGTTCCATTATTACTACTTGTACCTCACTTAAATAGTAGTTTTTTTTCTTCATCTGATAACATTTATAGTAACTCCAAAATTAGGCAGTAATCCGAAAATTTGCTAAACTCCCACATCTATACCTAAATCGTTCCGGTGGTTAATTTGTTGTAAAGTTTGCCATCCAGCTTGCCATTGAGAACTATCTTGTAATAATTTTGCATTCAACCAAAAACGTACACTAGGATCACAGGCTGATACAAGTTCTGCATAAACCCATTTACCCTGATTTTTGCGGTTAACAACTTGAAAATGTCGCCAACCATCAACTTTTTGTTGTGCAGTCCATTTAGAACCTAGTAAATAAGGAAATTTTTGTTTTTTAGTCATTGGTAATTAGTGAAGGTTGACTGATAACTGTTAAGTTTTATATCAGATATTTACTAATTTAATAAATATTTACTAATCCAGGAGTGAGACTAACTACGAGGGGTGCGATCGCTCATAAAATTTCTGCACTCATAATTTTCATTCCCCATCAAAACCCCTCATTGCTGTGATCCCCACTTTTAACCGTAATTGATAACCTATTGCTGACAATGGTTTTCTTGTTGCACACACCGCAAATACCTGTAATATCCTCCCTGTGCATGAGAATCAGCCTAAACTATTGAATTAATAGATTTTTGTCTATATATATATTTTTGTCTTTTGTAACTATTTTTATAAAAAAAGTATATAAAAAATTTAAAAATTGTATTTATAGTAGTTTTAAGTCTAATTTAGAGGTTAATAATTTAAAAAATAGATTTTAAATCTCAAAAACGCCATATATCAGCCTATTACAAATTCTCACCCTCTTTTCTTTCCAAGGGATTTGCACAATAATGGCACTCACAGACCTCACACATCCCCGACGAATGTTTGAGATCAGAGTTAGTCAAAAAAACTATAAGAGAGGCATAACCGTGAAACTAGCAGTTTATGGAAAAGGCGGAATCGGCAAATCTACAACAAGTTGTAATATATCTGTAGCTCTAGCTAAACGCGGTAAAAAGGTTTTACAAATCGGCTGCGATCCCAAACATGACAGCACCTTTACTCTGACCGGGTTTTTGATTCCCACCATTATTGACACCTTGCAGGAAAAGGACTACCACTACGAAGACGTTTGGCCAGAGGATGTAATTTACAAAGGTTATGGTGGCGTAGATTGTGTGGAAGCAGGTGGACCACCAGCCGGTGCTGGTTGTGGTGGTTACGTAGTGGGGGAAACAGTCAAATTATTAAAAGAACTTAATGCTTTTGATGAGTACGATGTAATTTTATTTGACGTTCTTGGTGATGTTGTCTGTGGTGGCTTTGCTGCACCGTTAAATTATGCAGATTATTGTCTAATTGTTACAGATAATGGCTTTGATGCCCTATTTGCTGCCAACCGGATCGCCGCTTCTGTCCGTGAAAAAGCCCGGACTCACCCCTTACGTCTAGCGGGGTTAATCGGTAATCGTACCTCCAAGCGAGACTTAATTGAGAAATATATAGAAGCCGTACCCATGCCAGTTTTAGAGGTATTACCTTTGATTGAAGATATCCGGGTTTCCCGCGTCAAAGGCAAAACCTTGTTTGAAATGGCAGAGTCAGATTCTTCTCTGAACTACGTTTGCGACTATTACCTAAATATTGCTGATCAAATTCTTGCCCGACCGGAAGGTGTCGTTCCTAACGATGCCCCAGATCGTGAACTTTTTTCTCTATTGTCAGATTTTTATCTCAATCCAGTAAAAGTACAAGCCACAAATGCGGAAGAGGAATTAGACTTGATGATTGTATAAAACAATTTATTTCTCAGGATGGGAATATGGCTTTCTTTGATAGTTTTACCGATTCAATCAAACAAAAGTGGTTGCAATTCTTCCAAGCCAACCGGGAATGGATTACGCTCCAGATGACCATTGAATCAGTTTATACCCCCGATGGTGGCAAACGTCCCTCTTCTTACCTCATCCTGGGAGTTGTGAATGCTCTAGAGCCAAAATTAGCCCAGCTAATGTTCCCTTTTGCCAAACTGAATCCAGATGCGGATACTTTGATTGAAGTTCTGGATTTACATTTTGACCCAGACATTGCCCTGGGTAATCGTCTTAGCCCCACCACCGACCCTGAGACGTACTTGCGTCCGCCGGTTGTTGAAGCTATTCCTCAAGTTCAGGAGCAGTATTTACCCGCCCAAACTACCGCAGTTCATCAAGTGATAGCAGAAGAACCCCAAACTGATTGGGGTGCAGTCAGTGATGATGACTTCGGTAATATGTCTTTAGCCCAGGAAGATATTACCGATGATTCAAACGGAATGGGTGACTTTGGTGAAGTCTCTTTTAACACCATTTCTTTAACTGATGAAAGCGATAATGGGAGATTCAACTCTCTCTCTTTAGGAGATGATGATGATGCTTTTACCGGACTGAATCTCTCTGAAGACAATTCCTTTGATGAACTGAATACATCTGAAGAAAATGGCTTTGATGATGTAGTTTCTGATATCTGGGGTGATGAAACATCTTTGCTCAATGGTGAAGACAATATGGAAGAACTGCCATCTGAGGTTTTTAATGAATCAGAAATGGCTCGTCTCTTCCCTAACAATTAACTGTTGAAAGCAGAATTTAGGTGACGGGTGACAGGTGACAGGAAAGAAAGCAGGGGGAAATGAATAACCCAATCACCAATCACCAATCACCAATCACCAATCACCAACCATCTGCTTTACCAGGTTTAAAAACTTATGGGAGAATATGAATATGACCGTTGCCCAAGAACCACCAGCTTTAAATTTTGAATGTGAAACTGGGAATTATCACACTTTTTGTCCGATTAGTTGTGTCGCTTGGTTATATCAAAAAATTGAAGATAGTTTCTTTTTAGTTATTGGCACAAAAACCTGCGGTTATTTTCTGCAAAATGCTATGGGTGTGATGATTTTTGCTGAACCTCGCTATGCAATGGCTGAGTTAGAAGAAGGTGATATTTCTGCTCAATTAAATGATTATGAAGAATTAAAAAGATTGTGTGAGCAAATTAAACGCGATCGCAATCCTAGTGTAATTGTTTGGATTGGCACTTGTACCACTGAAATTATTAAAACTGACTTAGAAGGTTTAGCTCCCAAGTTAGAAGCTGATTTAGGAATTCCTATTGTCGTCGCTCGTGCTAACGGTCTAGATTACGCATTTACTCAAGGAGAGGATACTGTGTTAGCTGCAATGGCTAATCGTTGTCCTGAAAAAGCTCCTGTATCGGAAACTGAAAAAGGGGAGCGTAACGCCATTCAGAAGCTGATGAATTTCGGTAAGAAAAAAGAAGACATCACTCAAGATGAATCGGAGTATGTAGAGCATACACCTTTAGTTTTATTCGGTTCATTACCTGATCCAGTTGTCACCCAATTAACCTTAGAATTGAAAAAACAAGGTGTTAAAGTTTCTGGTTGGCTACCTGCAAAAAGATTTACCGAATTACCTGTGTTAGAAGAGGGTTATTATGTTGCTGGTGTGAATCCTTTCCTCAGTCGCACTGCAACAACTTTAATGAGAAGAAGGAAATGTAAATTAATTGGCGCACCATTTCCTATTGGTCCGGATGGTACACGCGCCTGGGTTGAAAAAATCTGCTCCGTGTTTGGAATTACTCCCACAGGTTTAGATGAAAGAGAAGCGCAGATTTGGGAAAATCTAGAAGATTACGTGAAATTAATTCGCGGTAAATCTGTATTTTTCATGGGCGATAATTTATTGGAAATTTCCCTAGCGCGGTTCTTGGTTCGCTGCGGAATGACTGTTCATGAAATCGGTATTCCTTACATGGATAAACGCTATCAAGCTGCTGAGTTAGCTTTGTTAGAAAAGACTTGTCAGGAAATGGGTTCACCTCTACCAACTATTGTGGAGAAGCCAGATAATTATAATCAAGTGCAACGTATTTATGATTTGAAACCTGATTTGGTAATTACTGGTATGGCTCATGCTAACCCACTGGAAGCACGGGGTATTAATACTAAGTGGTCTGTGGAGTTTACTTTTGCACAAATTCACGGTTTTGGTAATGCGCGTGATGTTTTGGAGTTGGTAACTCGTCCTTTAAGAAGGAATAATAATTTGAAGGATTTGGGTTGGGATAAGTTGGTAAGAGAAGAAGCACAGGTTTAGAAACCAGATCCCCGACTTCTGAAAATTGATGATAATTTATTGATTTTTTCAAATAAGAAGTCGGGGATCTTTAAAGATTTAGGTTTTCCGTGTTTTTTCGGCAATTTTAAGGGCGGGCTTTCGGGTTCGTCCTTTTTTTTGTTTTATTGAACCACGAAGACACGAAGAACACGAAGGAAGAGAAGAGGAGTGTTATAATTGTGGTAAGTTGTTGTTTAAATGCAGTGGTTAGGGGTTGATTATGAATAAAACTATATCTTTTCAAGAGGTAATTGAATATGTGGAAAATCTTTCTCAAGAGAATCAGGATTTTTTAGTAGAATTAATTAAGAAAAGGCGGATTGAAAACGTCGTTTAGAAATACCCAATAATGCAGAGCAAACTTTAGCCGCTTTGTCAGCAGGTACGGCTAAAAAAGGTACTGTTGCAGATTTATTAGTTGATATCATGGAAGAAGAATGAAAACTTTGGTTTGGGATAGTAGTTTTAAAAGAGCATTGAAGCGAATTATTAAAAAAATCCTCAATTACAGGATAAAATTTCTGAAGTATTAGAATTACTAGCATCTGATTATCGGAACTTAGGCAAAAAACACTTTTAAAATATCCTCAAACTTATATTCCAAAAGGGTTTTACCTCGTTTTGATTGGTTTGTTGTTATATCTAGGTTACAGGCGTTTTTGGGTATTTAATGTATTTCCCTTACCCCGGAAGGATTTGAGGCTTATTTCTTCCTCAAAAGTGTTTAAGTCCCGTTAAGATAAGGAATTACAGTTTCCAATTCAAAAAGGTAGGAAAATATTATAAAATGAAAATGTTGATTAGATGGATTCAGTAATTAAGGTATTAATATTTTCATTATAGCCTGTTTTTTTAATTTTTAGGACTGCATTATATTTACTTTTAAAGGATTTTGCTTTAATCTGAATTTGTGCTGATGTTATCAGGCATCTAGTGGTAATTATATAGCAATATTTACGAGCATTTTTATAATCTTGGGATACAAGTTTAATTGTATTTTCAATTTGTGTAAATGCGTGTTCTACATCAGAACCTTTTAACTCTATATATATTTCAAGATAAGGTTCATTGATAATTAATAGCCAATCACATTTAACACCTTGAATATCTAAACACCCATCTACTTGAATCTTCGTAACTTCTATTAGCTTTTCATTATTAAAAATTATTTTGCTACTTTTCTTTTCTTCTATTAAAATATTTTTATGGGTGATTTTCTCAGAACATTCATCTAAATCCACTGGTTTTATTCTCCAAATTCAAGGTCTATTAATTTTTCAAACACTCTACTAAATTCGTTTGATACATCATCAATAATATTTGTATCAATTAAGTGGTTTTCTTCATTAATTAAACTTTCAAGTATACCATTTTTGATAGTGTAAGCACCAATATCATTAATATCTAACATTTGATTTTCTGGAACTATTTTAAATAATTCTTTGAGTAAATCATTTTGTTCAGATTTTTCTTTTAATGCTTTAAAAGTATTTCCTGCTTGAATGAGATTATTAAAAGCTGTTAATATGTAAGGACTGTGGGTAGTAATAATAAATTTATGTTTTCTGTTAGTTGTATTGAAGACTTGACTAATTAAACTAACAATATGTTTTTGTGATGTAGGAAATAAATGTGCTTCAGGTTCTTCTATAATGAAAAGGCGTGTTGTTGAACTAATAAAAGGCAAAATAGCTAATATTAGTGTCATAGGTAAAGCCTCCTGTTGTCCAGAAGATGAATATGATAAATTAGTCTTTCTGTTTTTATTGATTTCGTTAGTGTATACTATCCAGTCCTGTTCTTTTTCATAGGAATAATTACCCACTATTATCTGATTAATTAATTCATCAATTGAATCATTTGGTGTTAACTGATGAATAATTTTTCTCCGATGATACAAATTCTTCACTCTTTCATAAGCTGAACCAAATTCTTTGAGAAAATAATCTATGACTATATTTTCTGATAAAAAGGAAAAAATATTATTTTGTAAGTTAGCAAAAAATGATCTCCCAGCAGGGATGAAAGTTATCAAGTCAAAACTATTAATACTATTATCTCTGAGAACATATTTTGTGAAAATTGTGTTGTAATATTCTTCTATTTTCTCAGGGTTATTTTCTGCATATTCGAGGGTTTTCTTATTATATTCACTTAAAAGTTTTTTGCGAACTTTCACTAAATCCTCAGAATATATTAAGGATAATTTATACTTGTCATTATCTGGTTTTTGGTTACTTAAAGCTATAGAATAACTATCAAATTCATATAAAACTTTAAACTCTTGATGTTTCCAAGAATACTCAGGAAATATAATTTTAAATGTTGTAATTATACTTCGATCAAATTCTGATTTTTTTTGCTTATTTTGGATTGAAGAACGATATTTAATAAAAAAATCTTTAAAGAAATACACTAATTTAGCAATTACGCTTTTACCACTTGCTTGCTGTCCAATAATAATATTTATCTTGGATAAATTAAATTCAATATCATTGATGTTGAGAAAGTTTTTAACTGTTAATTTTTCCATAAGTAAAATTGTAGAATTAACAACACATTTGTATTATTAAAAGATAAATGGATGGTATATTATACATAATATTTGACAAATTTAGAATCCGCATAAGTATCATTTTTCAATGTATCATAAAACTATATAATTCTCTAATATATATGATTTAGTGCGTTAATCTGTATTAATATATTTAATATTTAATTGTTTTTAGAATAAATATGGATAACCTCTTTGTATTGAGGTACTGTTAGGTAATGCCTCAGAAGTTTTGAGTGATCTCCTAGCACGTCAGCGAGAAGGACAGTTAAATGAAACAGAAAATAGCCAACTAGATAAACTTATGCAAGTTTACCGATATGGTTTAGTACGCAAAGCAAAAGCCTTAAAAGTAGGTGTTCAACGTGGTTTAATACCTGCAATTTATTAACAGTCATGGCTAGATTTTAGATTTAGTCCAGAAAAAAGTCCACAAAAAGTTGTATGATCCATACGAATTTTGTCCAATTGATTTAACTTACTATAATTGTTTACCGCATCTTTTACAAAAACCTGCATCCGCATCATGAAAAGCTAAACCGCAACCTTGACAAGTAGATTCCATCTGATTAGCAGTTTTGACTAACCGGCGAATTAAATCCCCAATTTGCCAAGGAATCAGAGCCACTCCTGTTAAAATCATTAATACTGTGAGTAAGCGTCCTAATTCAGAAATGGGGATGACATCACCAAATCCCACCGTTGTCATCGTTACAACTGAAAAATAAAAAGCATCTAAGAAAGTATTAAAACTGTTGGGATTAACTGGATGCTCAACTTGATAAATTAGACCCGAAAAAATAAAAATTATTGAAAATAAAGTTACTAATATTCTAGTGAAAATTATACCATCTTCATTGCTAATACTCCCAATTAGAAATTTTTTATCAATAAATCTGAGTAAGCGTAAAATCCGAAACCAACGTAATAACCTGATAAAACTAATATCTACAATACCGATTAAATATGGTAAAATCGCCATCAAGTCAATAAGGGCATAGAGGCTGAGAAAATACTTAATTTTGTTTTCTGCACTCCATAACCTCAGCAAATATTCCACAGCAAAAATAATTAATATACAAGTATCTAATGTTCTTAATTCTAAACGGGCATCTTCGGGAATATTATATGTTTCGGCAACAAAAATTCCCGAAGAAACTAAAACCAATAAAGCAATAGTGAAATTAATTACTTTACCGACTGTAGTTTCTAGGTCTGTGAGGTAAAATTCTACCTTTTCTCGATTTAATAACGTCTTGATATACAGATTGGTCATCAGTGATTAGTTATTGCTTAGTGGTGATTTAGCCCCAGTTATCCATTACCCATGCCATTAAAATCTTAAACCCACCCCTCCTTGGACTGATACGGCTGTACCTCCAGTATTACGGTAAGCATCAAAAGCAATGATAGCATTACCAAAAATGACAGTATTACTATTGGGAATTACGTAATCTATCCCTGGTTGTAGGGCAAAACTGATTTTATTCCCCACGGGAGAAGCTGTATCACCACTAGTTAAGACTAACCCGGCACCTAAATAGGCATCAGTTTGCCAATTGAGAGGGAAATCATAGGATACAGTTGGGACTACGGCTGTTCCTCTACTAATTAAGGCTTGAGCGCGGAAAGAAATGGGTGTTTCTAGCAACTTGTAACGAACAGCTAGAACTCCACCCAGTTGAGTACCATCACTAAATCCCAGACTCGGACCAATACCAACATAGCTACCATAAGCTACTTGAGCTTGTGCAGGTTGGGAGTTAACAAATAAATTGACAACAGATGCAACGGCGATCGCCCCAACCCAATAGTTAAGATGCTTCATAAACTTGCTCCTGACACCATCTGACTTTAGTATAACCTGGGGAAGATGTGATGTGAACTACCCACACTGACTTGGAGTACCAAATACTGTGTCGGCTTCTGTACTCACAGGGGAGTGCCGCAACTTAGACTTTCGCCCAAGTTTTGGTCTTATCTCCCCTCCTACAGCACCAGACGGCTGAACCTTCCGCCTTTATCCCTTCGACTTCGCTCAGGGCAAGCATTCTGATACCCTCTGTCCTAATATTTATCGCTGCATTTCCATCTCTATCATGATGAGTACCACAATGAGGACAAGTCCATTCACGGACATCCAATGGCATATCACCAATTTGATAAAAACAATTAGAACAGAGTTTAGAACTGGGAAACCATCTATCAATCTCTACCAACTTCCCACCTTTGCGTTCTAGCTTATAGGCTAAAAAATTAGTAAATGTTCTGAGTGCAGCATGGCTAAGTCCTTTACCCGTCTCTTTGTAAGTCTCAATTGACTTATTTAGAGCATAATTCCACCACCATCTAGCACATCCAAAAGCTTGCGCTAGTTGTGTTTCTTGTTCTTTACATGGGTATATACGAACTTGAACAGCCTTGTGTAGCACTCAAATCACCTCCTTGATAAATTTGTTTTAGCATGATATATTATTTTTGGTAAAGGTGTAATACATAATATTAGAAAAACCTCAACAGTTCGGCTTCGCTCACTGTTGACCCTGAGCGAAGTCGAAGGGTCAAATGTTCTTTGCTCTTACAAGGCTTACACCTCGTATTGATTGAGAACGATTTCGGTTTTTCCCGCCTTATATCCCGCCACTGATTAAGAGTACCAAATTCAGTGGCGGGATATAAGGCGTAGTAGTTAAAATCTGAATTCTTGCGTAGGGACACAGGAGCAGGGGAGAAATATGTGATTCTTTTCCTTCTTGCCTCCTGCCTCTTGCCTTCTGTTTCATGCCTTGGTTATGGACAGCGAGAATGTAGTCCACCTTGCGTACAAATAAAGGCCAGTTGTTGCTGATCGAGATTTTTCGCTTTGCTGAAATCTACACCTTGAATTGAGGCATTTTGTGAACCAATGTCCGGTGTTTCTACAAATTGATCTCCTGGGTTTTGTTTACCAACAAACATGACCGCACCTTGAAAATCTGCTCCGGCCACGTTTGCTCCCCGTAAGTCAGCGCGGCTTAAATCAGCATTCCGCAAGTTAGCATTTTCTAAGTTAACAGAGCGTAAACTAGCACCAGTGAGACGGGCAGCACTTAAATTAGCATTACTGAGATTAGCATAGTCTAAATAGGCTTCTGATAACTCTGCACCTTGCCAATCAGTTTTGGTTAAATTTGCATAAGCTAATTGTGTGCCAATGGCAGAAACACGGACTAAATGGGCGGCATATAAACTGGCTTCTGTTAAATCAGCGTCGCTCAAATCTGCATTTGTGAGGCTGGCATTTTCTAACACTGCATTCCGTAAATCTGCACCTACTAGCTGGGTACTACTGAGGTTAGCATTTAATAAACGGGTATAGGACAAATTGGCTTTGTTTAAACTAGCTTGGCTTAAATCAGCACGATTAATTAAAATTCGACTTAAATTAGTAGCCGATAAATTAGCTTGTTTTAAGTTGGCGTTGCTTAAATCTGAGACAACATCATCGTAAGTATCCCATCGTCCATCTTCACCCACACCACGGAAACGACTACCTCGGAAATCGGCTTGATAGAGATTTGCAGATTTCAAGACAATGCCTGATAAATCAACATTCTTTAATACCAATTTAAATAAGGAGTTATTCCCCAATATTTGAGAACTTAATTGAGCGTTACTCAAGTCAATATTGTTGATTTTGCCCCCATAAATACCAATAATTTTATTAATCACTAGCTGGGTGATAATTAACTGATTTTGTCTAAATTCCCAATTTTGACTTTTACCCATAGATTCTAATTCTTTGGCAAGAAACTGATTCATGCGGTTTAATTCAGGAATAGCTTTCAAACCACTGTTAGTTAAAGCTTGTTGAATGGTATCTAAGGTTTTGGGATCTGTTTCTTTAACCAGTAAATCAACTAATAATTTGATGGCTTGTTTATCATCTATACTGCCTAGTGCTAAAATCGCCCTTTCTCGATCTTGATTACTCACTCCATTATTAGGATTAAGAGCTTTAATTAGTTCGAGATACTTTTGACTATTGCTTTGTTCACTTCTGCGTTGAGTTTCTTGGGTTTGGATGTAGATTTGTGTGCCAACTAAAGTTGATAACACTGCAATCATGCTAGTAATTCCCACTACAAACAAGCTAAAATTAGGGTTATTTCTAGGGGAATTTTCCGTTGGAGTTGGTGCTGTTGAGGTGCTATTTACATCAGTCTCATTAATTGTTGATTCCTCTTGAAAACTACTAACAGTGCTGGTAATATCTATGGTATTTGTTCCTGCTAGTTGATCATGGAGAGCGCGGCGGGGTCTTTGGGCTGGCCAACCAAGTGATTCAGCCAGGATAATTAGCATGGTTAAAGATGTAAACAGGGCTAGGTTAGGAAACACAAAGCTATAACGCCAAAGAAAATAAGCAACGGTAAGGGGTATAGTCCAACGTCCTAAACCTTCTCTAACAAGAACTGCGCCTAAATCTGGGGCTTTTCCTTCAGCATTGACTACGCCTATACCAAACCAGCGTTTGGGAATGGTGCTGCCTGTTTTCGCTAATAAATACATTTGCCAGGCAGAAAGGGTAGTGGGTAAGATGAGGGCTAATGACCACAGGATATTAGTCGGCCAAGCTACATTACGAATGCCGTAGCTGACAGGTAATGCTAGGGGACGAGCGATCGCTTTTTCTGTAACTACTAAAACAGGATTTAAAGGAACTCTTGGGAGTTGGGTGCGAGAATTAATATAAGCTCCCAAAGCAAAAGGAACTACACCACTGGCAATAAAGATACTTATTTCTACCGTCCACGCTACAAAACGTCTGGTAGCTAAGGATGTAGCCTTCTTTTTTTTCGGTTGTTGGGGACGGCTAGATGGACCACTACTGCCGATCATTGAATTCGCCATGGATGAATTTACCTGTAAATTTATTTTGACACCGCTATCGGTGTGATTAAAATAGACTATTGCTGATTGTGCAAGCTCTTAGCAACAAAAAATTTGTATCCAAGATACACTAACGCTGTCAAAACTGCCAGACTGATGATACCAGCGACTAAGGCAAATACTGTTTGCAGTATCCACAGAGTTAACAGCATCACTATCCCTGTAACTACCAGTTTTTTTATTGTTGATAAACTCTTAAACCAAGTTCTAGACCGTTCTAGATGTAATTTCCATTGTGAGAAACCCATGACAGGAGTGTTTACTTCTGGTAATACTGAATTAACATCAGAGGATTTAATTTCTGCTTCTAGATTTTCCAGACGACGCTGTAAATCTTCTTCTGGTTGATAGTTCATGGATTTTTTCTCTATTTAACAGTCTATTAGCTAATTTTACATCTGATCCCAGTATTGTTCTTCTTCACCCTCCTGAAAGCGCGGCGTGGCGTTAGTCATACTCCTGCCTCCTGAACTCCTACTCTAACGGTACACATTGGTGAGAGAATAAAAACTTGCAATCATCCTTACCTTGTATTGCTGACGGCTCAAAGGAATTTTCAAAAATGTGGAAAAAAATTACGTTGATCTTATTATTGGTGTTGAGTTTCAGCCTCAGTAATCCCAGTGTAGCTAATGCGGCTGGACTCAAGAGTTTTGTTGATAGTGCCGATGGTTATCAGTTTTATTATCCTAATGGTTGGCTACAAGTAAAAGTTGCCGATGGACCTGATGTGGTATTTCACGATTTAATTGAAGTATCGGAAAATGTGTCTGTGGTTATTAGTCCTGTTCCGGCTGGGAAAACTCTATCAGATTTGGGAACTCCCTCGGAAGTGGGTTATAAATTAGGAAAAGCAGCTCTTGCTCCTGTAGATTCTGGCCGGACTGCTGAATTAACCAATGCGGCTCAAAGGGAAGTTAATGGTAAAGTTTACTATTTTCTAGAATATGAAGTTGAACTTCCTAATCGGGAAAAAAGACACAATATATCTAGCGTGGCTGTAAGTCGCGGTAAGCTGTTCACTTTTAATGCGTCAGTACCGGAAAGACGTTGGAAAAAACTGCAACGGATGATTGATGAAGTTGTAAGTTCTTTCACTGTTTATTAATTAGGGACTGGGGATAGGGAGCAGGGGAGTAGGGGAGCAGAGGAGCAGGGGAGTAAAAGTTTTTCCAATTACCAATTACCGATTACCAATTACTTATACATAAATCTATGAAAGTTCCGCAATTTGTTCTGGCTTCTGCGTCTCCTGCTCGAAAAAAGTTATTAGAAACTGTGGGGATTAAACCTATTATTTGTGCTAGTGATTTTGATGAGTCACAAATTACTATTACTGAACCAACAGAGTTAGTTAATACTTTGGCTAGATGTAAAGCAGAAACTGTGGTTTCTCGGTTCCCATCATGTTTAATTATGGGTTGTGATTCGGTTTTGGCATTTGATGGTGAGATTTATGGTAAACCCCAAGATGCAGATGATGCGAGCGCTCGTTGGCAGTTTATGCAGGGTAATTTTGGTGATTTGTATACTGGTCATGTTTTGATTGACAATGCTCAAAATCGCACTGTTGTCCAATGTCAAATTACTAGGGTTTATTTTGGTAAGATGAGCGATCGCGCCATTCAAGCTTATGTTAATACTGGTGAACCTTTAAAATGTGCAGGAGCTTTTGCTTTAGAAGGTTTTGGTAGTTTATTTGTGGAAAAAATAGAAGGTTGTCATAGTAATGTCATTGGTTTAAGTTTACCCTTATTAAGGCAAATGATGGATAAGTTGGGTTATGAGATTACAGATTTTTGGCTCTGAAACCAATTTAGTTGGGAGTTCTATTATTTTATGACGGCAAATTCAGCTACAGTTACCACACACGAGGTTGAAACTTACGACTAATCTGCAATCTCCAAACCCATCAGGTAGAGTTTCTTTATATTCTAATTCTCCTAAAACAGTGTGATAAATTCCTGCATCTTTTACGGCAGATTTGGGAATATAACAAGACTGTACAGGATCT
>OGVQ01000061.1_pt1 | contig 29636 bp, 22 predicted proteins | sample 1575801 | NCBI WGS metagenome assembly OGVQ01 (sample SAMN07581550, study PRJEB24739) | freshwater metagenome | place: Singapore | collected 2015-04 | reverse complement strand
AAATTAATTTAGGGGTATTAGTACAACCAGTGGAAAATGCGATCGCCTCTGGTATCCTAAATACTAACCCCTCAGCATGGGATATTGAATCTACCTGGGGCGATTGTTTGGCTATTACCAATGGTGAAGTATTACCAGATATTTACTATCTAGAACCAAAAACTGGGGTAGTAATAGAACGGCAATTGGGTAATAAAATGTTAGCCTATAGTTTGGGCGATGGAACTTCTTTTTCTGGTGAACAATTGCAGCCAACATTAAATAATAATTGTTTATTGCCTTATCTGCTGACAGAATCTCAACAACAGGAATATGCTTTACCAGAAGCATATTTACAACAGTTAATTAGTTTAGGGAATCAATTAGTCAGTGAATTAGGTACAACTTTAACAATGAAGTGGACAATTAGTGAAGCATCTGGTGCTGAAAGCCTAACATCTAAAGTCTACATTACAGAAGTGATTGTTCCTGTATCTGCAAACAAAAATATTCGGTTTATTCAAGGTTTTGGCGCTGCCAGAGGTAAAATTGTTGCTAATGCCTATATTTTAAATTCACCACAAAAACCCGCAGAAGTTCCCCGGGGAGTAATTCTTGTTGCATCGGTTGTTACTCCTGATTGGTTGCCTTTATTACAGAATGTTGTGGGAATTATTACAGAAAAAGGGGGATTAACTAGCCACGGAGCGATTTTAGCCAGGGAGTTGGGTATTCCTGCGGTGGTGAGTGCGAATGGTGCAACGACGATTTTACAAGCAGGTGAAAAATTGCTACTGGATGGGGATAGGGGAGAGGTATATCGGTTTACACAAGATGGAGACAAGTTTCCTAGTCAAGAAATGGAAAGATTAATAAACCAGGAAAAAATTGCTCATTATCAGCCTACAAGTTTACCGATAATTGGGACTAAATTATTAATAAATTTAAGTCAACCACGATTAATTGAACAAGTACAAAATTTACCTGTGGATGGGGTGGGATTATTACGTTCAGAATTGATGATGTTAAATATTCTGGGGGGTAAACATCCAAAAAAATGGTTATTAGAAGGAAAAAAGGCGGAATTATTGGAGTTATTATCGGAGCAGATTATTCAATTTGCCCGTGCTTTTTCACCTAAACCTATTTTTTATCGGTCTTTAGATTGGCACTTCCGTGATTTATCATCATTATCTGAAGATACCCCAAAACATTCATCGCTGTTTGGGGAAAGAGGTATTATTAATTATATGGAAAATCCAGAGGTATTTGAATTAGAATTACAAGCTTTAGCCATAGTTCAAGCATCTGGGTACAAAAATCTGAATTTGCTTTTACCTTTTGTCCGCACTGTGGAAGAATTTATATTTTGTCGTCAAAAAGTTGAACAAGCTGGGTTAATGCAAAAATCCCAGTTTCAATTATGGATTATGGCAGAAGTTCCGAGTATTCTATTTCTATTACCTGAATATATTAAAGCTGGTGTGGCAGGAATTTCTATTGGTACGAATGATTTAACTCAATTAATATTAGGTCTAGATCGAGAACAGGGAAAATTTGTGGTAGGTGCAAAATATTTGGATGCAAATCATCCAGCAGTGATGGGTGCAATATCTCAATTAATTAAAATGTCCCAAGATGGAGGTATTCCCTGTTCTATCTGTGGTCAAGTGCCGGTACTTTATCCAGAAATAATTGATAAATTAATAGAATGGGGGATTAGTTCTATTTCTGTAGAACCGGAAGCTGTAGAAAGGACTTATCAAGCGATCGCTCGTGCTGAACAAAGGTTAATTTTAGCAGCCGCAAGACAGCAATTAGGAAGGTTGTAAATTTTTTTAATGGTTGTTAAAAAGTAGAACAAACCAACTATTATAGATCATAATTCATCCATAGGTAAGTAAATGTCACTATCACAATTCCAGCAACATATTACTCAGTTAATTACAACTGCAGAAACCATGCTAGGTTCACCACGTAGCGGTAAACCCGAAGAAAATACTAAAGATGGTCTCATTGTACCTGTTTTAGATGCACTCAGTTATACTTCAGAATACCGGACTTTAGAAGGTGCAATTCGTAGTTTAATTGGTACTACTACATGGGTGGATTATTTGCTGCGTAATGAAGTTGGAAAACATCCAAAATTGCTCTTTGAAGCTAAAAGTTTATGGGATAAAAATATCTGGGAAACGAATGAAAAGCAAGTATTAGATTATATCAGAAATTATAGTTTAGATATTGGTACACAAGAACCTGTTCTTTGGATTATTTTATCTAATTTTCGAGAATGGCATATTTTAAGATTACAGGATCGCAAACCTTTTTGGTCTTTTACTATGGAGGATCTGAAAAATGATCCTGAACTGGTAACTACATTATACAATTGTTTAGGTCGGGAAAATTTATCTAGTAATCGTTTAGAAGCTTTTTATAGTGAAAAATCCAGAGAAGAATTAGGTGTAAAATTTCTAGCAGATTTAAAAATTTGGCGAATTATTATTGCTAATGGTATTAAAAAATCTCACCCTGATTTAAGTTTAGATAAAATTCGTGAAGCTGCCCAAATCATTCTCAATAGGTTTCTATTAATTAGGCTTTTAGAAACATTTAGCCGAGAAATGCCATTTAATTATCTGGGTAGAGTTTATTATAACTGGCAGCAAACTTTTCCTGATTTACCTTTTATTGAAGAATTAAGACGTGCTTTTCGTCATATATGGGTGGGATATAACACGGAATTATTTCAACCTTCCTGGATTGATGAATTAACCATTGATGTTGAATATTTAGAATCAATTATTGTGATTAATGTTGTTCCCCAACAGGGAATACTGTATTCCATTACAGGAACATTAGCTAATTATCATTCAATTTATAATTATGATTTTACAACTTTAACTCAGGATATCTTAGGTACTGCTTATGAGCAATTTCTAGCTCATCAATTAATTTTAGAAAATAATATTATTCAAATATTAGAAAACCAAAAAACTCGTAAAAAAGAAGGTATTTTCTATACTCCTAATTATATAATCCGTCGCATTGTTCAGCAAACTTTACAACCTTTAGTAAAACCGAAAATTGATCAAGCTATTGCATTACTAGCAGCAGGTGAATTACAACAAGCTTATTTAGTAGCAACTTCGGTTTTAGAAATTACAGTGCTTGATCCTGCTTGTGGTTCAGGTTCATTTTTATTAGGTGCATTTGATTATTTATTAACAGAAATTAAACGTTATAATCTAGCTTGTCAAAATGCCAAAATACCCGCAAATTTTGATTTATTTAGTCATGTAGCACCCCAACCAATTATTAATCCTGAAGAACAAATTTTAGTAAAAATGCTGCATGGAGTAGATCGAGATCCCCAAGCAGTTTTATTAGCAAAATTATCATTATGGACTAGGTTATTACGTGCGCGTCCGGGTGAATATGGTAGACGCAATGGTTCTATTTATTCCCATCTCCCTGCACTAACTTTAAATATTCGTGTTGGTGATAGTTTGGTTCATAGTCCTGCTAATTTACAACCTTTTGCAACCCAATTAGCAATAGTCGCAGATTTGGCTAAAATTGCTAGAGATACTACCCAAACAGAAATTGAAAGAAATCAAGCTGTTAGTAATTTAGAAACTAGAATTACAGCAATTAATCAAGAAATTAATCCTGTGTTAACTGCTTTTTTTGCTAGTGATGAAAGTATCAATTCGGTAGTTAATTTAATTAAAAATAGAGATGCTGACGATAACGAGATAGAAGCAATTAGAAAGTTAATAATACAAGCAACTAATTCTGATCAAAGTCTAGAAAATTGGACTCCAGAAGAATTAGCAAGAGTAAAATCTGAATTAATGACTTTATCAACTGCATTTGAGGAAGTTGTAATCAAAAAACCATTTAATTGGGAATTGGAATTTCCCCATATTTTTGATCCTAGATTACCAAAATCAGCACGAGGTTTTTCTGCAATAATTGGTAATCCTCCTTATTTTAATGTTGATGCTACCTTTGGTAGAGGTGCATTAGAATTAAAATGGTTAAAGTTTGCCTATTCTGATATTTATACGGATAAAACAGATATTTTATTTTATTTCTTCCGTCGGGGTTTTGACATTTTACAGGAAGATGGTTATTTAAGTTTTATCATTTCTCGTTCTTTTATTCAAGGTGATAAATCTAGAAGTTTACGAGAATTTATTTGTAAAAATACGAAGATAGTTAACATTATTGATTTTTTAGGACATCAGGTTTTTCAAGCAGGAATTGCTACCTGTATTATGCAATTACAAAAGAAAAATCCTCAACCGGAAGATACTTTTACTACTTTTTATGTTCTGGATTTGGATGTTGTGAAAAATACTTTTAACAGCGATGATGATGGTTTAAGTTTAACTCATGGTATAACACAGGTAGATATTACCCAATCTCAATTAAATGATCATCGGTGGCAAATTTCACCCTATAATCATATTTTTAATATTATTGATAATCAGGGAGTGAAACTAAGAGAATTACCTGAATGTGATTTAGTAGAGCAGGGTATTCAAACAGGAGAAAATAAGATTTTTGCACCTGAGCAGGGTTTTCCATCTAGCTTTCCCAATGAAAAACTATACCAAATAGTCAAAAATTCTGGAATTTTAGCCTATGGATTTATACCGGATAATTCCCAACTATTATATATTGAAAGTAGTGAAAATTTTGAAGATTTATCAATAGCAATTCAAAAGTATTTACTAGCAAATAGAAACAAGCTAGAAGGCAGAGCAGCTTATAAGGAAGGAAGTTGTGAATGGTATGCTTTACACAGATCAAGACGTAAAGAACAACACTCTCATTTTCGACCTAAAATTTTATGTCCATATCGTGCCACCAGTAATAGATTTAGTGTTGATTTAGCAGGTAATTTAGCAGGTTTAACAGATACTACAGCTATATTCTTACGAGATATATATTGTTATGATCCAGAGGATTTAAAACTTGATAAACTATACGCTTTGGTTGCTTTACTTAATTCTAAAGTTCTGGAATTTCGTTATACTGCATTAGGTGGACTTGGTAAATTAACAGGAAAAGGAATCTTTGAATATTTTGAAAATCAAGTTGGTGATTTACCAATTCCCCAATTTAATGATGACACCCACTCTGATTATCAAGAATTAGCTCAATTAAGTCGTGAAGCACATGAAATTTGGCAAAATCGCTATCAAATTATCACGACTTATAAAGCTAAAGCTGCGAAAATTCCCAGCAAGGAAGTATCATTAAATGAATATCACAAATTATCTAGTGATTATGCTGTTGATATTGAATGGGAAAGTTCTCATGCTAATGAAGAAGGACATTTACTAGAATTGAAAATTGAACCTAGTACAAATGGATATATAATATGGGGAGAAGTAACTGATGATGAAGATTGGAAAGAAGGTGATAGAAAATGGATAGAAATAGCTAATGTGAATATTCGTAACCCCTATTTACGGAGATATATGTTAGCAAGATTGATTTATTTAACTGAATTTGATTCATCTTTCCGTCGTAAACAAAAATTATCGCGGGAAATAGGAAACTTAGTGAATATTACCTTTGATGTTTTAAAAGTTAATAGATATGATCAAGATAGATTTAGTAATCTTCGCACTTTAGAAGTTATTGCAAATAGAGTTATCCAGGAAGTAGGTAGAGCAGATTTAGAAACTGTGTTACTGAGACAAATAGAAATCAAAAATCAGATTGACAAAAAAGCCTATCGAATGTATAAAATAGAGGAATATGTAGATATAATTGACCAAGCGTTAAAAGTTGTTTTGTAATTTGAAGTAACTAAGGCTTGATGGATTGGTAAATATTTATTTGATTACACTCCAGGAAATTTCTGGTAAAATAAGATATCCTGTAAGTATTCAGCTATAACCATCTTTCATACTCAGATCCCCGACTTCTTTTATTTGTTGTGTCCATAAATAATCAATTGATTTTAGAAGTCGGGGATCTTGTCCCCTCTCCTGCATTCTGACGATATTCTCTAAATATAGATGGACTTTCTCAAATCATGAATACCAACTTATTAGTACCTCCAGAAATTCTCCCTATGGTCTTGCAAATGCAGCCAGATGTGATGATGACAGATGATCAATTTTTTGATTTTTGTCAACTTAATCGGGATTTTCGCATTGAACGCAATGTTTTTGGAGATTTGTTAATTATGTCACCAACTGGTTCAGAAACAGATGAGCGCAATTTTGATTTAATTGGACAATTATGGATATGGACAAAGCAAAATGGTACAGGTGTAGGATTTGGTTCTAGTGGTGGTTTTACCTTACCCAATGGTGCAATTAAATCTCCTGATGCTGCTTGGATACAACGCAGTCGTTGGGAAGCAATACCATCAGAACAACGCAAAAAATTTGCGCCAATTTGTCCTGAATTTGTGATTGAATTACGTTCGGAAACTGATAATTTAAAACTTTTGCAAGACAAAATGCAAGAATATATAGATAATGGTACAGAACTTGGCTGGTTAATTGATAGAAAACAACGGAAAGTTTTTATTTATCGTTCTCAACTTCCCGTTGAAGAATTAGATCATCCTCTCACACTTAGTGGTGAAAATGTGTTGCCAGGATTTATATTAGATTTAAGTCAGATTTGGTAGAAAATAATTACTATTAGCAACTAACTACAGCAGCACTTCTTAATCCTTGAACAGTAGAAATTATGTGTTTAGCAACAAAATCAATTTCCGCGACTGTGTTAAATCTGCCAATGCCAAGCCGCACCGAAGCATAGGCTAATTTATCCGAATGTCCCAAGGCTTTTAATACATAGGAAGGGGCGATATTATTAGAAGAACAAGCAGAACCAGAGGATACAGCTACCACTGATTGTAAACCTAAAGAAAGAGCCGCACCATCTACACCTTCAACACTAATATTTAAGTTTCCTGCTAATCGTTTTTGAGAATGTCCATTGAGGTGGATTCCGCCTATATTTGATAACTGTTGCCAGAGTTTTTCTCTTAATTCTATTAACCGTTGATTTTCGGTTTCCTGTTCGGCTATTGCAATTTCTACAGCTTTACCAAAACCCACAATTTGCGGAGTATATAAAGTCCCAGAACGCATTCCTCGTTCATGTCGTCCCCCATGTTGTTGGGCTGCAAGTTTCACTTTCGGATTACGACGGCGGACATATAATGCCCCAATTCCTTTAGGACCATAGACTTTATGGGCAGTTAAAGACATTAAATCAATATTCATTGCTACTACATCTAAAGGTATTTTACCAATAGCTTGGGCTGCATCTGTGTGAAAAATAATTTCCCGTTGATGGCACATTTCCCCAATTTCTGCTAAAGGTTGTAAAACCCCAATTTCATTATTAGCAGCCATCACAGATACTAAGATTGTATCATGACGCAAAGCTTTTTCTAACTGATTTAAGTCAATTAATCCATCTTTTTCAACTGGCAAAACTGTAATTTCAAAACCGAGACTATTCAAATATTCACAAGGGTCTAAAACTGCTTTATGTTCCGTGGCAATAGTAACAATATGTTGACCTTTGGAAAAATAAGCTTCGGCAATACCTTTAATGGCTAAATTATTCGCTTCCGTTGCACCACTGGTAAAAACAATTTCTTCTGGTGTCGCATTAATTGCCCGGGCTAAAAGTTCCCGTGTTTGTTTAACAGCAGTTTCCGATTCCCAACCGTAAATATGGCTAATACTAGCTGCATTGCCAAACTTTTCTGTAAAATAGGGAATCATAGCAGCCATTACCCTTTCGTCAACGGGGGTAGTAGCATGACAATCGAGGTAGATAGGACGACTGGACATAATTAATTCAGAGTTAATTCAAAATTTGACCTAATTTTTTTAAGATGCGAAAAACCTGATAAAGTTCGTTTTCCCGCTTTAATAGTGTAAATTGATCAGACAAAGCATATTGGGGTTGATTAGTTTGGGAAAGTTTGAGAAAAATAAAATCACTTCCATTCATTACCAATGCAAACACGGGTTTTATCGGATTAGGATTAGCCAGCATATAAGTAAGTGCTTGAGGGATGGCTTCTAAAAGGGAAAAAGCAGTTCTTTTAGATTCAATTATCAACAACCATAATTGTTGCTGGATAACTAAAACATCAATTCTGCCCCTGATAACTTCTTCTTCATCTTCTGCGGAAATTTCTATTGATGATTCACTTCTAATAAAGAAAGGTTCATCATAAAATCCTGCTAAACTGAGTAAGGGAGATAAAACTACTAATTTTACTGTTTCTTCCGATAAAGGAGGATGTTTAACTAAGCGGAGAAAATGAAGTTTTACTTTGTCTAGATATTGCTTTTCTAAATCAGAGATTTCTGGCAAATTTTCCCAGCATTCGCTAAAGAAGGCTTCATTGTCGGTTGGGGCTAAACTAAATCTTTCCTCTAAATAGGCAATGCCTATATTTTTGGCTTGGATAAATTGAACCATAATACAAATAATAGAATTGATATTTCTATTATAGTAAAAATTCAGGAGTCAGGAGTCAGAATCTTTGTTTGTAGTAGGAATATACGGTAGAAAGTTTTTTCATCAACAACCAATGACTTGCAAACTCTAATTCATTCTAAATTGGTGAATTCTGTATATTGAATTCCTATCTATTAGATCAGTTCAGAATTGTTATCTTATTTCATTAAGAGGAATCGGTAAAGCAATCTTTAAATTAATTAACATTTATATCAAGATAGTCCGAAAAATCGGACTATAAAAGTTTAAATAGCTGTTAATTCCTTAATTTTCTTGAATACAGCCTCAGCATGACCTTTTGTTTTGACATTTGGCCAAGCATGGGCGATGCTTTTATGAGGTGAAATTAGGAAAGTTGAACGAGCAACTCCCATATATTCTTTACCCATAAATTTCTTTAACCGCCATGCACCATAGGCTTCTATTAATTGATGTTCGGGATCAGTTAATAGAGTAATTGATAAATTATGTTTAGCGATAAATTTGCAATGGGAAGCGGCAGAGTCAGGACTAACACCGATGATTTTCGCGCCTAGATTAGCAAATTCTGTGGATAATTCTGTAAAATCTAGAGCTTCAGTAGTACAACCAGGCGTATTATCTTTAGGATAAAAATAGAGAATTATCCACTCATTTATATCGGCAAGCTTGACTATATTATTGTTTTGATCTGGGATAGAAAAATCAGGGGCAGGTTGTCCAATTTGGGGAATATTGCTCATAATTAACTTAGTAGAAATATTGGTAGGGTAGAAGGCGGGAGGCAGTTTTGTAATAGAGATTAAGTTTTAGATCCGATTGTTTTGATAAAATAAGATTCTAGTTTGTAGTGAGCGATTTATCGCTCAAAATCGCTGAAAATAAAGATGATCAGGACTAAAGTCCTAACTACACACTTTAATTTATTTATACCTGACTAATTCATTCATTTTCCCGTCGTCTAGGGACATCGTAAACCATAAAATCATGAGCCATAATTGTTTGGGGAAAAATCGCCTTTGCTTCTTTAAGTAAATCTTTTAATTCAATACTATTTCCTGGAGCATAACGAGGACTAAAATGAGTCATAATCAGTTTGCGAACTCCTGCACCATAAGCTGTTTGCGCGGCCATTGTGGTGGTAGAATGTAGTCTTTGAAATGCCATTTCTGCATCTTGATGAGCAAAAGTTGCTTCATGAATTAATACATCTGCATCTTTGGCTAGTTGCACCGCACCATCACAATAAACCGTATCTGTACAATAGGCAATTTTGCGGCCAATTTCTATCGGTCCACATAATTCAGCACCATTAATGACTCTGCCATCTTCTAGGGTGACTGTTTCTCCCCGTTTGAGTTGTCCATAAATTGGACCTGCTGGAATTTCTAAGGCTTTAGCTTTTTCTATATCAAAGCGCCCACTTCTATCTTTTTCGGCTACTCGGTAGCCAAAAGCAGTAATACGGTGATGTAAAAGACCACAGGTAACAGTAAATTCATCATCTTCATAAATTACCCCTGGCTGCACAGTATGGACTTTGATGGGGTAAGAGAAATGGGTATGGGAGTAGCGAGAGGCGGCTTGTAAGTATTCGTTTAAACCTGATGGACCATAAATATCAATTTTTTCTACGTTGCCAGCTAAACCACAACTGGCTAACAATCCCATTAAACCAAAAATGTGATCACCATGCATGTGGGTGACAAAAATTCGGGATAATTGGCTAATTTTTAAGTCACTTCGTAAAATTTGATGCTGAGTTCCCTCTCCACAATCAAATAACCACAATTCTGCCCTTTGAGGCAATCTCAGCGCCACGCTGGAAACATTGCGTGATCTTGTAGGTACACCGGAACTCGTTCCTAAAAATGTGATCTGCACAGCGTTTTTTAATTTTCCTTTTGCTCAGTATACTCCTTTATTGTTAGGAGTTACGCAAGTGTCACAGCAAAAATCTGTTGTAGGGTGTGGTTGGACAAGCTCACCAATCACATTAGACTGCATAAATCATGTAAATAAACAGATTGTTGATATCTGACACACCCTACCAATGTGTCAGTTGCGTAAGTCCTGATAGTCTATCTTGGTACAATTATTGAGCAAAATGGGATCTGTGATTGGTTTTATCAGAATTTGATTGGTTTTTGTTGCCACCAAACAGAACTTGTTAAAGGCCAAGATAACTCACATAAAGTACCTTGAGGATAGAGGGAAACTCGTCTAAATTTACCTTGGATTTGTTGGGCTAAATTTTTCAATTGTTTTGTTCCCCAACCTTCTTGTGATGAACAAATTCCTAAACCATTATCTATAATACTCAGTATATATTCACTTTTGGATATCGAATAACTAACTTGTAAACAAGTGATACCTGTAGCGTGTTTACCAACATTACATAAAGCTTCTTCTAAAAATCGGCAAATTCCCCGTTTATATTCAATACTTAAACTAGTTTCTTCTATAGGTTCAAAATTGTGGATTTTTAATTTAAGTGTTTGAAAACAAGGAAAATCTCGTTCTAGTGTATGGTTATAAACTTGATACAGAATTTCATGTAAAGGATTTTGCAAATCTATAAGTATATTATTACCCAAGTAAAGACTAGTATCTTGATTCAGATTTTCTTGTTGCCAAAAATCGTACATTCCCCGTAATTCTTGGTTTAATTCTTCTAGTTCTTGTTCAATTAAAGGCAGTAGTTTATGGCTTGGTAAATCTTGCCCTTTAACTAGACGTAAAACTTTAGCCAAACTTTGCAATGGTCCGTTATGAATTGTTTCTAAGGTTGTTTCCATCATAATTTTACGAGTTTCATCTCTAGATTTAATAGTTTGACTATATTGATATAAAACTATTAAAATCAGAAAATTTATAACTAGACTAATAGTTGATAAACTCCAAGTTAATAAGAGATTGGTAATTAATATGACGCAGAACAGACTAATGATAACTTCTAATAACTTTTCCCAAGAAATAAAATAAATTGCTTTAGGAAGTTTTTTCCAAAATTGAGTTTGCATAAGTTTGTACTTTCGTATCAATATTTGTAAGTATTCAGCTACAGTAATCAATCGTTGATACCCAGATACCCGACTTTTTTATGTATTGTGTCCATAAAATATAAATTGATATAGCAATACTACCCCAATCGTGAGAAAATACGTAGATAAAAATCCTTGTTTTATAAGCATTTGAGCCTTTTTGAACTCTCACGTATCATTTAGTATTGCTATATAAGAAGTCGGGGATCTTATCACCTCACCTGATTTCTTGCTTTATTTAATCAATTAATCCTACTGATCTCGCTTTGATTTCTGTTTGAATGCGAATATTTTTACCTGCTTCTGGATAAATATTTAAAGCGTCTTGTAACTTACTCCAATAATGACGCACCATGCGTTCAGAAATACACATATTTTCCGCAATTGCTTTATCTTGTAATCCTTCTCCAAAGGCTAAATTTAGGACTTTTAACCACTCTAACTTTACCTCTAATCCAGACTGGATACCTTGAATATCTTTTGTATGAGTTAATCCCTGTAATGCCCAATCAACTCTAGTTAACATTTCTGATGCGGGTAGACTTTTATCTGCAACGGTAAAACCTCCTTTATGATTATCAATAGAAGGTCGAATCCTCACCAATGTTTTGAGATGAGCGCTTTGAATCAATAAATTGAGATGGGAATAATTATCCATTAAACCCTTAATCAATTGAATACCTGTATCAACTCGTGATACCATATCCATTTTTTCTGGTATGGAAAGATCCATGATTAACAAATCTGGTTGGTAATTAATAATTTTATCAAAAGCATCACTAGCATTTGTTGCACTATTAAATTCAGCACTAGGATAGTTTTTTTTGAGAATGGCAATAGTTCCGTTTAAAACTGATTCGTGATCATCAAGAAGCATGAATTTTAAAAGTGATTTTTCAGATAAAATTTGTTGCATATCTAATAATTTTTTAGAGGGTTAAACATCTAATAAACTTTTGTTGTTATCTACTGCTATTATTAGTTTTTCCTAGATTCCATTATTTATAGCGCATGACCTGTAGGGGGTGTTACCCCTCACCCCATAATCTTATTTCAAAAACCCTGTAATTACTCAGTTAATTTATAACAATAACAATTACTTTATTTAATAAAAGCTTAGGCTTAATCATAGTTTGACTAAATATAGTAGCTAGTATTATCCGAGTTAATCAGTAATAAACACTACTGAATAATTAAATGCCAGATTGACAAAAGATTGTTGTAAGAGTAGGATCATTTACTCAATATTAATAAATTAAAGTTATTATCAAGATATTTTTTAAAAATCAGAGTAGATAGATATTAATATTACAAGAGTCAGATCCCGGACTTCTTAAAGAAGTCCGGGATCTTGTTGTTTATAAATAATTTAAAATTGCTATATTGTTGATTGATCCTCATAAATCAGTCATTAATCTAGCTTTTCTGAGCATAAAATGTAATGCTGTTTCTTCTCTAGAAATAATTTCGGATGTAGCACTCATCCCTGCTTGCAGCAAACATTTACGACTATTATTTCCAAAGTAAATATTTTCAGGTTGAATAGTGGCTTCAAAATAGTTAATAGAAGAAGAAACTGGGGTATTGGTATCTTTATTTTGAGAGATTATGGCATCAGGAGCAATGGTTTTGACTACACCTTTAGCAGTTCCATAATCAGGATAGGGGCAAGCATCAATCCGTAATTCTACTTTTTGACCAACAGCAACTTTTTTGATTTCTCCAGCAGGAATCATGGCTTTAATGACTAAAGAAGCGGTATTAGGTACAATTTCAGCAATAGATTCTCCAGCGCGGATAAATTGACCAGAGTTGCGTAAATTAAGTTTAAAAATAATGCCGTTACTAGGAGCAACAATAATACTATTCCTGCGTTGATTTTCTACTTGTTGTAGTTCTTTTTGTGATTGTTTAATTTGGGTTTGGATTTCCACTAAGCGCTGAAGTAATCCTTCTCTTTCTTTATTTAAAGCAGCTATATTTGCTTCACCTTTAGCAATTTCTTGGGCAATCCGTTCTTCTGCCATCTTCACCATTGCCGTAGTTGGATTAATGGCAGCTTGATTTGATTTGACCTTTATCTTAGCAATATCAACAGCTTTTTGTGCCGCTTGTAAAGTTAAGTTTGTTTGTTCAACAACTAGCTTTTTTTGTTCAAATTCTCGGTTGCCAACTGCACCCACTTTTGCTAACTGTTCATAACGATCCCGATCTACTTTGGCAAATTCTAAATCAGCTTGGGCTTTTTGTAAATCTACTAATTCTTTTTGAATATTTACCTCTGCCGTCTTTAACTCACCTTCAGTATTAATTGTACGCTCTTGATATTCTCTTTGATTTCTTAATAAATCTTGTTGAGCAGCATTAATTATTCTTTCTATGGCTCTTTTTTCTGCCATCATTTGATGGTTTAAAGTGCGATTTTGGGCATAAATTTGGATGATTTGTAATTTGTTTTGTTTGATATTTTCTTCCAATTGACTTTTTTTAATTAACAATTGTTCTGTATCTAAGACAGCAATTTCTTCTCCTTGTTTTACAGTTTGATTTTCTTTAACGACAACATTTTTAATAGTTCCTTCTATCTTTGATTGCACTACACGAGTTTCCCCAATGGGACGAATTATAGCAGCGGCTTTAACTGTGACATTATATTTCACCCATGAAGATAGAGAAATAGTAGTGATGACAGTACCCACCAGAAATACACCTGCTAAGGATGTCCAAGGACTGATAGGAGGAAGTGAATGATCATGTTCAATAACAGAATTTAATTCTTGTTGATGAGTGTAAAGCATATTTTTATCAAAAAATATTAAGGGATAACAAAATCTAAATGATCTCCTGATTTACCACGTAAATCTTCTAAAGAACCTTCTAATGTCAACTTACCTTGATCTATCAAAACAATCCAATCAGCACGATTAATTACCTTTGGTCTGTGAGTAATAAAAATCGTTGTTTTCCCTTGACGATGTTCAAATAGTTGGTCTAAAACTTGGGCTTCACTAACGGGATCTAATCCACTAGTTGATTCATCTAAAATCAGAATTGCCGGATCTATAACAATGGCTCTAGCTAATGCTAACCTTTGCTTTTGTCCACCGGAAATATTAGCACCAAATTCACCTAAAATAGTTTGATATGTTTCGGGAAGTTTGCTGATAAATTCATCAGCACCAGTAATTTTACAAGCTTTAACAATTTCCTCAAAGGTAGCATGAGGTGATCCTAATCGGAAATTTTCGATAATAGAACGATTCCAAAAATGGGCATCTTGGGGAACAAGTACAACCTGTTGACGTAGAGATTCTAAGGAAAGGTCTTGGAGATTATAAAGCCCAATTCTGATATTACCAGATTGCAGTTGATATAAACCAGAAATTAATTTAGCTAATGTACTTTTACCACAGCCGGATTTACCAATTAGAGCAGTATTTTTACCTCCAGGAATTATTAAAGAAAAATCATCTAATAAGTCAATACGACCAGGATAATGGAAGGTTAAATTTGTACAAATAATATCGGCATGATCAGAAATTGTGGCAAAAGGTTTTTTACCATCATCATTTTCTTCTGGAGTAGCATCAATAACTTCTGTTAACCGTCTTGTTGCAGTTTTAGCACGGGTAAATTCATCAACAAAATTAATAACTGTACTAATTAAAGAGATAAAGTTACCAGTCATTGAATTGAAAGCTAATAATTGCCCAATACTGAGATTTTCCGCCGGGTTAATTACTAAATAGCCACCAAACCAGAGTAAAATTACGCTACCAATGCCAGAAACAAAGCCAGAAAAGGTATTATTAATAATACCAATTTGCATGGTCTGAAATGTTAGCCTAGCTAGACGATTAAAGCGATTTTGTAATTCATCCCAAAATTGTCTACCTGATGCAGTTGTTTTGAGGGTTAATGCGCCCTTAAAGGTTTCCACTAAAACCCCTTGGGTTTCGGCTTCTGTAACTAATAGTTCATTAGTTTTTTGTTGTAATGTGGGCTGGAAAATAAAAGTAGATGTGGTCATAACCACAGAAACTAATAAAGCTACTGAGGTCAGTTTCCAGCTATAGAAAAACATGAAACCTAAAGAGATGATGGCAATAAAAAATTGACTGGGTAAACCAACAACAACTTGAGCAATTAATTGATTAATTTGGTCAATATCTTGTAAACGACTAACGACTTCACCACTGCGACGAGTTTCGTAATAAGTTAATGGTAAACGCAAAATCTGTCTCCCAAATTCCAAGACCAAACCTAATTGCATTCTTTGAGCAAAATGGGCAATTAAGTTAGATTGGACAAATGAGAGACTAGAAGAAATAATATTCATGACTACTACAGCAATTACTACTGTAGTTAATAATTTTGTGTCACCCCTAACTAATACATCATCGGTGAGAATTTGCAACAGGAAAGGAGATGCTAAAGACAGAATACCCAAGACTAAATTGAGAGGTAAAGCTTGGAATAAAATGCCGCGATAAATCCAAACTCGTGTGAAGAAACGCCAAAAACCACCAATTTTATCTTGCTTTTGAGCAAAAAACCGGATGGGATCGGGTTCTACTAATAATAATAACCAATCTGTCCAAGCTTCTTTTATATCTTCTTTAGAAAGATAACGCATTCCCACTGCGGGATCTGCAATGAGAAATTTTTTACCTTTTTTCCCATATAAAACAACCCAATGATTACCTTGCCAATGAATAATTGCTGGTAAGGGTGCTTCTTTAATTTTATCTAATATTTCTGGGGAAGTTTTGACTGGACTGGCTTTAAAACCGAGGATTTCTGCCCCTCTTTTTAATCCTAATAAAGTTGTGCCAAATTGTCCTGTTCCTACGGCTTCCCGCACACGGTTAAGGGTAAAAGTTTGACCGTAATATTTAGCGATCGCAGCTAAACAAGCTGCTCCGCAATCTTCTTCACTATGTTGTTTAACAAATTGGTATTTCATAGATAAATCACCCTAAAAAATATAAAAGATATAAATTATTTACAATTGTATACAAATAGATTCATATTTATTTAAAGTATTGATGGTAAGAATTTGAGAAAAAGTCAACTATCATTAGCAGAATTATAGAGAATTTATCTTTTCTATTATTCTGTATCTAGTTGATAGTTGACTTATTTTAGTAATGAGTAGAAACAGAGAGACTTAAAATTCTATGACTCGTTTGTTTCTATTACTTTGTTGTTCTTAGTATTTGAAGTCTTTAATCTCTACTGCTTGGTTGAGCTCATTCTTGGTGCGACCACCACGGGAATTATTGTAAATACCTGCGATTTGTACAACAGTTACAGGTGCTACTACAAATTTGTTAGTAGTAGTAGGACGACGACGACCACCAGCTACGATTTCTTGTTGTTCAGCAGATACTACGGTAAATAAATGAGACATGACTAAATTCTCCTTGATTTGAATTATCGCTTGGGTTTGTTTGCTGCTTGTTTGCCGCTTTCCCCCTCGCTTGTTAATAGAATATCGAGAAGTCATTAGTTAATTCATTCTCATTTTCTGCAAACTTTATTACCAAATTTAGAACTAGATATTTCCGAAAAATACACGCCAATTCGGCTTGACAAAATCCCACATATTAAATAAATTAATTTCCATATAATGTCAAATTTATTAACGCAGTTTTGACTCAAAATTAATTATCTAATTAAATATTAGATAGGCTATTGTAGAGAAGTTCTACAGCAACCCTATATTAGTTATGAACAATAAACAATAAGATCCCCGACTTCTTAGAGAAGTCGGGGATCTGACTCTGGCAATCTTCACAAATCAAATAGGATTCACTAAAATTTGCAAGAACAGCGTTTTCTCCTGCGGCGGGGTGGGTATATAAAGAAATTAAAAATCATATTGATGATGGTTATATTATTAACAACTACAACAACGTTATTTTTTCCTTGAACTTTAATATTGTTCAGAAGGTTAAGGTTTCTCCTTGATGCACCACCAATTATGGTTTGTTGTTCTGCAATAGATACTGTAGTAAACAATGGATTAGACATAATCTGGAGTTCTCTAAGGTTGAATTATTACTTACGACGGATTAATTTTATATTTGCGAATTCTACTTCAGTTAATACCCTATATTTTTATTATTATTTTTGTCATGGCTAATTTATGCTAACTTAATTGCTAAATTAGGAAAGATATATTGCTGAAAAATACACGCCAGTATGGCTAATATTTCTAACTAGATTAAGAATTTTCTGCTATTATAAGAACATTAGATTTTGAAATCTAATAAGTTCAAGCAATAAAAAAACCTGTAGATAATGCTAACCTACAGATTAATAGCTATGATGTGGTTATAAAAAAGTAAGTGTTGTAATTAATGAAAATTAGAATGGTAAAATATTCAAAAAGTTGTTAAAGTTCCACAAAGGTAAGATTTGAGGTAAAAAAGTATCTTTTAAGTTGTGGAAATTTGGTAAAAATGATCCAGCAAAGGGCAATACATTATTGAGTGGGTCAAGAAATAAATCAGCCCCACCCACTATAGTTTCTTGTTGTTCAATAGATACATCACTGAACAATGTATGAGACATAGTATAAATATCCTAAAAGTTAGATGATTGTAAGGGTTGATGACGGCTGTTTAGCTGCTCAAACCTTGACCTAATTACAATATTATCTATAAATAAATGGTTCAATCATTATTGTTGTACACAAGTTGTATGGCTATATCTCGTTCCTAGTCTCTGACTAGGAATGCAGTTGATGAGGCTCTACCTCTAATCTGATTCAAGGCAGAGCCTTATAGAATTCATTCCCAGCCAGAGACTGGGAACGAGAAATAAATTACTCAATTTTGTGGGATGGGCTTCCAGCCCGTCCGAGTTTAAGGGCAGGCAAGATGCCTACCCCACAAGAATTAATTGAATATTTTTTATAGGACTTACGCATGAAGTAATCAAAAACCTGATTCTTTCGTAGGGGTAATTCATGAATTACCCCTACTTTCGAGGTATTTTGCGTAAGTCCTGTTTTATTTGGAAGTCCCCTACAAAATGATGATGTGTTAATTTTGGGGTTTCAGTAATAGATAAAATAATTGTCCATTACTGACTGTTACTCCTGCCCTTTCTCCGGGGGAGTCACCTGTTCCTAAATAGTAATCTACTCTACCTGCACCTTTTATTGCGCCACCTGTATCTTGATCTAAAACGTAACGACTAACAACCCGATATTCCATTTTATTACTCTTATTAATGTAGGGAAAGGGAGCGCGAATTAAGGCTAAAGCACCAGGGGGCATGAGGGATTTATCGGTAGCAATAGAACGTTCGGGAGTGAGTGGTACACTAATAGAACCTTGGGCGGGTTGTCCGTGGGTTTCTTGAAAAAATACGAAACTTTGATCGCGGGGAATATAAATATTCAAATCCTGGGGATATTTGCGGAAGTAGTCGAGAATAATTGGCATAGTTAACCCTTCTAAGGGTAATTTACCATCATCAACTAATGACCTGCCTAAACTTCTATAATTATAGGCTGTGTTACCTGCATAACCGATGGTTGTTTGAGTTCCATCTGTTAATTTTAGTCTGCCTGAACCTTGAATTTGAATCATATAAGGTTGGAGACGATCTTTAAACCAAAATAACTCTAATCCTTTTAATTTTCCCTTGCTACTTTGTAAACCATCTGCACCTTCCAATTCTAATCTGGTGGGATGGGGTTTTGCCCAAGATTCTAAATCAGGTGGATAACGATAAGCTGGATAACGAAACTCTTTGGTAGGTTGACGACTGGCTAAATATAACGGTTCATAATAGGCAGTAAATAAAACTGTTCCTTTGCTATCTCTGCCTACAGATTGATATAAAACAAATTCTTTTTCTATGGCCGCGTGTAGTTCTAGGGCTGATTTTGTGGAAATTACTAATTGGCGAAATCGTTTTAAGCTTTGAATGACTCTTTCTCTGGTAATTGCTGATTTTTGATAAGTCTTAATTGCCCTTTGTGTCTGTAAATATTTAAGACTGTAATCTATTGATTGTAAAAGGGCTTGTTTATCTGCAATTTGATCATTTTTATCATCATAAATTGCCTGATCTAAACAAGAAATATCTTCTTGACAGCAAGTAATGGGTTGTCTAGAAATTAGTACGGGTAATTTCTTGTTGTTGTTAGCTAATGGAGGTAAATTCCATTTTGCTAACCGACATTCTGGGGGGGCAAGTTCTTGATTGGGAAGTGGTTGTATTCCCACAATCAAACTAGCCATAAATACGGGTAAGCTAATAGTAATGTTAGCAAAAGATTGGCTATTCATTCATGTTATGGTAGGTAGCAACGGCGGAGGGTGAAATCCGATTTAAGTAGCGGAAAATCCAATATTTGAATATGGTATCTAAAATGACGGGAAATGTAGCAATAAATAGGAAAATAAAATCACGATTGGCTGGTAATCCCCAATGGCGTGATATACCTTCTAAGATGACTTCCCAACCGTGGGGAGAGTGAAAGCCGACAAATACATCGGTAAATAAAATGATAATAAATGCTTTGGCACTATCACTTAAACCATAGACTACATGATCAAAGAACTCTTTTAAGACGGCGATAGAAGGTTTACTAATTAGTAATAGCCAAGTGAAAGTAATCACAGCGCAAATATCAGCAAATACATTTTTGATGGCATTAGCACTTTCTTTACGAAATTCTTCTTTTACTTCCTGGGCTTTTTCTTTCATTTTCAGTTCTAATTCTTCATGGTTTAGAGGAGGGGCATTACTAATTAAGGCTTCAAATTTGATTTTTTCTTCAAATCTTTGTAATGCTAATAGTCCTTCTTCTTCCATTTCTGAATTGAGGAAAACTTCTACTGTTTCCTGATGCCGAAAGTGTTCTACTAATGGTCCAACTAGCAAGGTTTTAGCGACTTGATGAGTTAGCAAAGGAACAATAATTAGTAAGAGAATCAATCTAATAGAGATGATACTTCTTTGTTGTGCTTCACGAAAGTTTTTAACTACATCCTGTTCGGAATCTGGATCTAATTCTACTTGTAGCCTGGTGATGGTGCTGAAAATTGAACGGGGTAAAAGACTTGTAGTATTGGCTTTTCCTCTAGATATATTGGGGTTGATTATATTTGGTTTTTTGGGAATAGATGGTGAGGAATTAACTAAATCTTTAGAAACTTTAACTGGTAGAGAATTGATATTTGTAAAATTCGTGTTTAGATCCTGATAAATATATTTGCTCGTAATTTGATCAATAAATTCTAGTTTCTCTAAAATTACGGCTGGACTAGAATATTCTATCCCCAATTTGAGGGCGGCTTTTTGTTTAGATTCATTGGCAAACCAACGACTAGTTTTAAATTCTGTCAACCGCATTCTGACAGTTTTTAATAACTTTTCTAAATCTGTTTGAAAATAATCCATAACACTGGTGCTGTGTATGGTAAATTCGGGATCTATTTTGTTACCATTAAAATGTTTATCTTCAATTTCCTTAATCTGTATAGCTGCTTGATAGGCTGTATCTAAAGCCCGTTCTGGTGTTAATAGATACCGTTTGTAAGCAGCCAGCAAAAAAGGGTATATTTTTTGGCTAAACACTGTATTCTCCATCTTCGAGGATTATCTGGCATTATCCCATTATTAAACTTAAGTTAACGCAAGAACCATGATTTCTGATTCTCTTTGGATTTTTGGTACTAGTCGCAGTGGTAAAACTACTCGGTTGGTTAACCATCTTGGTACTTGGTTACAAATTGTTAATCAAGGATCTGATTCATTTTATAATAAAAATATTCATAATTCCCTAACTCAATCTAGGATTAAAACTACAAACTTTCCCGAAAGAGAATTAGGTATTTTATTATTAGCTGCTAATGATGATAAACGACGGGAATTAGCTGATTTAGTCGCTAATTTAACATTAGGAAAATATCCTCTTCGTGTCAAAACTGCTTTGGGGTTTTTTCAAGATGAGGTAATTTTATTTTGGCCGTTATTAATTGATTCTTTATTAATCAAAGCTCAATTTCCGGTAAGATTGCGTCCAGAAACAGAACAAGAATTAGCTACAAAACTCTGGAGTTCTCAATTAGATGGGGCAATTTTGCGGCGTGTAGGTATAAATGAGTATCGTTTAGTCAGACGTATCCTGGATTTATGGCAATTAGCAGCTTATGGCGGTGTATCCTGTGAAGATATTCCCCAAATATTGCATAGTGGTTTAGAAAATGATCTTAGCAATTTAGATCCAGAATTTTTGGGTGATTTACTACTAAATTGGCGCAATTGGTGTTTAGAAAGAGGATTATTAACCTATGGGTTAATTACGGAACTTTATCACCAAAAATTATTAACTCATGGTAGCTATCAACAGCATTTGCAGCAACGTTATCAGGGCATCATAGCAGATGATGTGGATGATTATCCGGCGATCGCTGCTAATTTATTTGAGTCTTTGTTAGATAGTGGGGCGGTAGGTGCTTTTAGTTACAATCCAAATGGGGCGGTACGCTGGGGTTTAGGTGCAGATCCTCAATATTTATTCAGATTATCCGCTCGTTGTCAAGTAGAAAATTTAACTAATCCACCTGCCAATAGTTTGGGCTATATTTTGACTAATCAAATGGTAGAATTAGTCACACAGCCTATGACAATGTTGAGTTTACCCAGTTGTGTAAAACCTATTCAAACCAATTCCCGCGCCCAGTTATTACGGCAAACAGCCGAGATGATTATTGATGGGGTAAAATTCGGGGAAGTAGGGGCAGATGAAGTAGCGATTATTGCACCTGGTTTAGATGCGATCGCTCGTTATACCCTAGTAGAAATACTCACTAAACAAAATATTGAAGTTACATCTCTCAACGAACAACGCCCTTTAATTAGTTCGTCCGTAGTTAGGGCATTACTCACCCTCATGGCGTTAGTTTATCCTGGTTTGGGGCGGTTAGTAGATCAGGATGCAGTGGCGGAAATGTTAGTGGTATTGAGTCAATATCAAGGCGAAAATACTGAAGAAAAGGAATTTTACCATTCTAAAATAGATCCGGTGCGGGCGGGGTTAATTGCTGATTATTGTTTTGTCCCTCACCCAGAAAACCCGGATTTATTGCCAGTGAAAACCTTTGAACGCTGGGATAGAATTGGCTATATGGCCACAAAAGCCTATGAAGAAATATTACAATGGATTGCCGAACAGAGGCTGAATTATGAACAGCGTCTTCTCCTCACACCCGTTTTTCTGCTCTATGAAGCGATTCAAAAGTTTGTATGTAATAATCGAAATCCTTCTTACCAAGAATTAGCAGCGTTAAGAGAATTACTAGAAACTGCACAACATTATTGGGACATAGATACACGTTTAAAACAGACTGATTCTTTATTACTTTCCATCCATACACCACAGACCCTTAGCGTTACCATTGCAGAATTTATTCAACTGCTGCGACGGGGGACAATTACCGCTAACCCCTACCCAGTGCGTTCTATCGGTAGCAATCAAAAATCCGTAACTTTAGCTACAGTGTTTCAATACCGTGCCAGTCATAAAAATCACCGTTGGCATTTTTGGTTAGATATTGGTTCACCACTATGGGCTAAAGGTGGTGCGGCTACGTTATATGGTGCTAACTTATTTTTACGGGATAGGTTAGGACAACCTTGGACAGCAGCAGATGAAGAATTAGCAGAAACAGAAAGACTAGAAAGAATTGTTGCTGATTTATTGGCACGTGTATCTGATAAACTCTATTTATGTCACAGTGAATTGGCTGTAAATGGACAGGAACAAATTGGACCTCTGTTACCTTTAATTCATTCCTGTGAGGCGGTGTAAATAATCAGGTAATTATAGCTTTTAAGACTAGTCCTCAAACAACAAAGAGTCCTTAAGGTGTCTGAATTGGGATAAGCAGGATTATGGGATTTACAGGATAAAAGTCATATCGTCCTCCATTATCAATTAACAAAGGGATTTTCAATCTTTAGTCCAGTAATTCCTTTAAAATCACCGACATTTCTTGTTACTAAAAATGCATCTTGATTTATTGCTGTAGCTGCGATAATTGCATCGGGAAGCTTAATTTTATATTATCATAAAGATATTTCATTCTTCCCATTCCTGACGTAGAGTATCTAAATGAGCTAACATTGCTGCTTTTTTTATGCTTTAAAATTCCTTTTGCTTGAATGATTTTTTCATAGTCTTTTTTCCAATGTAATAGCATTGATTCTGGTACATCTACTGTAATTGAATCTTCATCTTGAGATACAAGATAATGTCTTGGTATTTTGATTAATGGCATAGTTTCATGCTCCTGGTTATTAGATAAAATGTTGAGGATGAATAATCGTAATTTCGGGAACAGCTATAAAATCTTTGGGGTTTAAAGTTAAAATATGGCTGATATTATGAACAAGCATCACTGCTAATATGTGTATATCGTGAGTTCGTTTACCAAAAATATTATATGTTGTCACTAAATTGAACCAAATAGAAAATACATCTGATGTTTCTTCTAGTAAATCAAATTGATTTATTAGCATTTGTACTGCTTGATTTGTTTGTTCTACAGTCCATCCTAAGCCATTAACATTAACAGGACGAGTAGCAACAACCCAAAATTCAATAATTACTTGAGAGGTAATAAAACATTGACCACCTCGTAATAAAATTTCAGAAATAGTATTCTGTATCAGGTTGTATTCCAGAGATTGAAAATTTGCAAATCTAAGAATAATATTGGTATCAAGTAAATAGCTTTTCATATTCCTCTATCATCATAAATATTTTCTCGACGCAGTGCTTCATCGGGTAGGGTAATACTACTTTGAGGAAATTGAGATAACCATTCTTGAAATTGTGCTACTTTTTCTACTGATGTTAAGTTTTGCTGTTCTGCTGACGGAATTATATTTCTATGATAAAGTTTAGATAAAAAAAGTTTTTGATCTTCGGGAGTTAATTTTAACACAATTTCTACAAGGGAATCAACAAGTTGTACATTCATAATTGTTTATTTGATTTACTAGGTTATAGGCAATATCACACTGTATATCAATTATAGACCCTAAACTGTCTGAATCAGGATAACCAGGATTATCGGATTTACAGGATGTTTATTACAAAATTTCTTTAGTCCGTTTTAACGTACTTTCGCTATGAGACTGGGAATTTATTCCCAGGCGGGGGATAATGCTTCACGAAGTATAATATTTTGTCTGAATCAGGATATCCAGGATTATAGGATTTACAGGATTGTTATTGTCTACATCAAATATAGCATCAATTAGTAATTCACTTGATCAATATCGGTGTGAATAAAATGCTATCAAGAACTGGTAAATTTCTAATCTGATGACAAATACTCCGAACAAGATTAATATCAATTTTATTCTCTTTGCGATTTGGTAAGAAAATAGGATGAGCTTGATATAAAAGTTTTCCTGTTATTTTCATCCCGGCAAAATTTGGCGGAAGTTTCAGATATAAACAACCATTTTCATCTACACGAGCATCAAAATTAATTTATTGCATTGTCTTTTCTGAGCAATTTAATTACGGAATTGCCGATTCTACCTCTATTCCGATTGTAACATAATGACGATATTATAAAATTGTCAGAATCAGGATACCCAGAATGCAAGGATTTACAGGATTGTTATTTGATGGTTAATGGCTGGTGTTTATGTATTTATTCTGACATCTCGCTTTAGGAATATTTACTTTTCTCTATCCTAATCATTAACAACTAACGAATAATTAAAAAATCATATCCTGTACATTCTGATTCAGAGAATAATAGGACTTACGCAAGATGTAGCTGAAACCCTTATTCTTCTGTAGGGGTAATTCATGAATTACCCCTACTTTCGTTCTGTTGTGCGTAAGTCCTGAATAATATGCTATTTTGAATATAGGATACATTAAACTAACTATTAACTCAGAGTAATTGTTGATTAAAAATTATGCTAAATCAACCTATTTCCACTGTTTTAACCCAAGTACAGCAAAACTTAAAACAACTTTATGGAGAACAGTTAGAAAAACTAATTTTATATGGTTCACAAGCTAGAGGAACAGCACAACCAGATTCAGATATTGATATTTTAATTGTGTTAAAAGATGTTTTTAACTATTCTCAAGAAAGTGAAAAAATTAGTCAATTAATCGCTGATTTGTGCCTAGAATATAATGTTTTAATTAGTTGTGCTTTTGCTAATTCTGAACAATTAGAAAATCATAATAGTGGCTTTTTTCGTAATATTAGAAAAGATGGTTTAGTAATATGAACCCTGAACAAAAAAAATTGTTAGAAAAAGCTGAGAGGAGTTGACAAGCAGCAGTAGAACTTAACCAAAAAGGTTTTGCTGAATTTGCTGTTTCTCGTGGTTATTATGCTATGTTTTATATTGCTACAGCTTTTTTAGAAGGGGAAGGACTGGCTTATTCTAAACATTCGGCCGTTATTGCTGCTTTTGGAGAAAAATTTGCCCGAACAGAACGAGTTCCTCGTGAATTTCATCGTTATTTAATTGATGCAGAAAGAACTCGTTTACGAGGTGATTATAATACTGATCCTAATATTACAGAAGATGATGCGGATATGATTATTCAAAGAACTATAGAAATTCTGAATTTTGCCAAGGTGAATATTAATTGTTTGTAAATTGAGGCTATTTTATCAGAATCAGGACACCCTTCGGGAAGTCAAAAGTCAAAAGTCAAAAGTCAAAATTTTACATTTGTCTGAATCAGGATAACCAGGATTAAAGGATTAACAGGATGATTATTGGATGATTACTAGACGTGAATAATGTATTGATTATTACAGTAATTTCATAAAAATTAACTTTTTGTCTGAATCAGGATAACCAGGATGAAAGGATTGACAGGATGATTATTTGATGATTGATAGATGAGATTTATATATTTATTCTTTTATCTCACTTCATAAATACTCACTTTCCTCTATACTAATAAAAACTAACCAATAATTAAACAATCACATCCTGTACATCCTCAAATCCTGGACATCCTGATTCAGACAATAATCTTCCATCTCACTTCATAAATACTCACTTTCCTCTATACTAATAAAAACTCACCAATAATTAAACAATCACATCCTGTACATCCTCAAATCCTGGACATCCTGATATGGCTTACACCACGCTACGCTATCAGACAATAATCTTCCATCTCACTTCATAAATACTCACTTTCCTCTATACTAATCATCAACAACCAACCAATAATTAAACAAGAACATCCTGTAAACTTTAAATACTTGACATTGTGATTTTTATACCATTAAGATTACAAGATTATTGTATAAATCATAGCAGCTTATATTAACTCATGGGTAAAAATTTTAATACAGTCAAAACGGAGGTTAAACACTGGAGAAATTTCACATTTAATGGTCAAGTTTACGACTTATCACATCTTGATGTTCACTGGGTTGAATATACTGATGATACAGATGAAAATAACCCATTCACATACAGATTTATTGTTACATATAGCTCACATTGTTTTACCAAAGAATCGGACGAACTGAGCAGCGAAGAATCAAATTTATTGATGTATAATGCGCTAAGAGAGTCTAGACCATTCAATTTTGAAAGATACAATTTGTCAAAGCATTTACCCAGCATTATCAAGTCACTAGGTGAAAAAACAACATTAGTATGTCATGCTGGATATGGAAACTTTGCAACCGTTAAAATTTTAGATTCCAATGGTATTGAAGTTGATTATTTTGTTGTTTTTACAGTATTTCGGGAAAGTAAAAAGCTGAGGTTGCACGTGGAAAGCGCCTACCCCAAATATGATGGTATAGGCAAAATCAAAAAAGTTCGCTTTTTTGTGATAGCTAAAAACTTATTAAATAATAAAAAATTACCCAGTACTTAAATAACAAAGACTCCTTGAGGAGTCTTCGCCAAAAATCAATTTTTGGTATTCAGAACGTCTTTACCGGAATTCCTCGACCATACAGGTAACGGGATGTCATGTTTAGACTATCTTTCAACGTCTAAATTATGTCTGCTGCATCCTATATTTTCATATTAGGCTATATTTTCAATTTCGTCAAGTTTCTATTTGTCTGAATCAGGATGACCAGGATGATAGGATTAACAGGATGATTATTGGATGATTACTAGACGTGAATGATGTATTGATAATTACGTTCATTTCATAAATATTAGCCTTTTGTCTGAATCAGGATAACCAGGATTATAGGATTGACAGGATTGTAATTTGATGATTGATAGATGAGATTCATATATTTATTCTTTTATCTCACTTCATAAATATTTATTTACTTTTCTCTATCCTAATCATCAACAACTCACCAATAATCAAACAATCACATCCCGTACATCCTCAAATCCTGGACATCCTGATATGGCTTACACCACGCTACGCTATCAGACAAAAATCTTCTATCTCACCTCATAAATATTTATTTACTTTTCTCTATCCTAATCATCAACAACTCACCAATAATCAAACAATCACATCCTGTACATCCTTAAATCCTGGACATCCTGATTCAGACAATATTAAAATTATGTAAACAAATAACAAAATTACCCAAATATGCTATTTTATATACAGCATACATGAAATCAACCATTAACGAATCATGAATAATCCCCAACAACCGGGAAAATACGATGCTGTGCTTGGTGGTAATAGTCCATCATTAGAAGGTGCTGCCGTTTTAGGTGGTATTGAAGGGGTAAAATTGCGGTTGCAAAATCTAGATATAAAGGTGAGAATTGCTGCACTTGAGCAAGCATTGAATTATGGAGAACAGGGTTTAGATTTAGTGATTGCAGGTTTAAATGATGAATCTTGGGATATTCAAAATGCGGCTTATTTAATATTAAATAAAAGAACAGAAATAAGAATTAAGCAAATATTAGAAAAACCTAATCAGGAAGGTTTAAAACTAGAAAAAATTGAAGTAGTAACAGTCAACAATTTTGGTAAAATTATTCAGCGTCAGCCGCGTGTAGCTAGATATTTTACGGAAGATTTGGGTAATGGTGTAAAATTAGAAATGGCTGCAATTCCTGGTGGTACTTTTATGATGGGTTCACCGGAAAATGAGGAAAGAAGAAGTAGGAATGAAGGACCACAACATCAAGTAACTATTCCAGGTTTCTTCATAGGGAAATATCAATTGACACAAAAACAATATCAAGCGATCATGGGGAGTAACCCTTCTCACTTTAAAGGTGAAAACCGCCCTGTGGAAAGGATTAGTTGGAATGATGCGGTTAAATTCTGTGAACTGTTAAGCCAAAGAACAGGAAAAAAATACACCCTACCCAGCGAAACACAATGGGAGTATGCTTGTAGAGCCGGAACTACCACACCTTTTTATTTTGGAGAGACGATTACAACGGATTTAGCTAACTATGATGGTGATTACACTTACGCTTCTGCTTTTAAAGGTGAGTATCGTGGACAAACTACAGATGTAGGCTCTTTTCCCCCCAACGCTTTTGGATTATATGATATGCACGGAAATGTATGGGAGTGGTGTTTCGATGATTGGGTAAATAACTATAATAACGCGCCTACAGATGGTAGTGCTGTGACAAGCTCAAGTAACTACAAGTTGCTGCGCGGTGGTTCTTGGCTCTTCAATCCTGGATTTTGCCGTTCGGCGTGTCGTTTCTATGATGTTGCGGGCTTCGTCAGCAACCTCAACGGTGTTCGTGTTGTGTGTGGTGCTGCGCGGACTTTGTAGCCCTTTATACTCTTACCCTCTTGCCCTTTACCCTCTTTTCTTTACCCTTTCCCCTCGCCGTCAGGCGATCAATTTTTTTGTCTGAATCAGGATAACCAGGATTATAGGATTGACAGGATTGTAATTTGATGATTGATAGATGAGATTCATATATTTATTCTTCTATCTCACTTCATAAATATTTATTTACTTTTATCTATCCTAATCATCAACAACTCACCAATAATCAAACAATCACATCCCGTACATCCTCAAATCCTGGACATCCTGATATGGCTTACACCACGCTACGCTATCAGACAATAATCTTCTATCTCACTTCATAAATATTCACTTT
>OGVQ01000060.1_pt1 | contig 29662 bp, 23 predicted proteins | sample 1575801 | NCBI WGS metagenome assembly OGVQ01 (sample SAMN07581550, study PRJEB24739) | freshwater metagenome | place: Singapore | collected 2015-04 | reverse complement strand
GTTTCCCAGTCACGATACGGGGTGACGACAGCCATGCAGCACCTGTGTTACGGTTCTCTTTCGAGCACTAAGCCATCTCTGGCAAATTCCGTACATGTCAAAGGTGGGTAAGGTTTTTGGAAATTATGGGTTTCATATAATACTTTTCAAATAACCTCTAAGACTATCATCCGAATGCTTCGCCCTTACTTTTTCATCAGTAAATTGAGTTAAGATGAAGGAGAAATTTTTTAATTTTTAATTTTTAATTACCTGTGTATTCTAACCTCGAGCAAAAATATCAACGTATTCAAAAAGAGTTAATGGCTGGGGCGCTGGCTCTAGGTTTTATTTTTTTAATTGGGACTTTGTGGTATTGTTTGGTTGAAGGTTGGTCATGGGAAGATGCGGCTTACATGACTGTGATTACTTTGGCCACTGTCGGTTATGGAGAAACTCATCCATTAGGAAGTCGGGGGCGGTTGTTTACCATTGCCTTAATTTTAATGGGTGTGGTGAATATTGGTTATATTGTGAATAGATTTACAGCCGCAGTAATTGAAGGCTATTTTCTCGAAGGAATTCGACTGCGACAACAAAGGCGTTTAATGGAATCATTATCAGGACATTATATTATTTGTGGATTTAGCCGTACTGGGCGACAAATTGCTAAGGAATTTCATTCTGAAGGTGTTCCTTTTGTAATTATTGATTCAGAATTTGAATCAGTACAAAAAGCCCAAGAAATTGGTTACACTGTTTTTCAAGGTGACGCAACATTAGATGATACCTTGTTTAAGGTTGGTATTGACCGAGCAGTTTGTATTGTGGCGGCTTTGCCTTCGGATGCAGAAAATTTATACACTGTTCTCTCCGCAAAAACTCTGAATCCAGAAATTAGAGCGATCGCCCGCGCCAGTACAGAAGAATCATTGCAAAAATTACAGCGCGGTGGCGCAGATGCCGTAATTTCACCATATATTACAGGGGGAAAACGCATGGCAGCAGCAGCCCTCAGACCGCAAATTTTAGACTTTGTGGATGGGATTCTCTCTGGTGCAGACCGCCAATTATATATGGAAGAATTTTTACTAGATCCAGCTAAGTGTCCTTTTGTCGGTCAAACTTTACAAAAAGCCAAATTGCGATCGCAATCTGGTGCATTAGTTCTAGCTATTCGCCGCCTTGATGGTACTCTCATTGGTGGCCCAACAGGTGATACTATTTTAATGTCAGGAGATACCCTAATTTGTATGGGTACGGCGGAACAATTACAGGGTTTAAATCAAATTCTGGGGCCTATTAATTCTATCCCCTTAAAACGGCCAAAAAATAGCTAAACAATCTAAATATCTAAATCCCGTAAAGCTAAACGAATTTGTTCTAAACGAGTGCGGTTAACACCAAAATCCGAATCTCCCACACGAGATGAGGAACGAATATGAATAACTGACTCATTTTTAGGAAAATAGAACTCCACATCATCAACAAATTTAAAGATGCGGCTTTTAGAAATAGCATGAATATAATTATCTGTTTGTTCAATCACTTCTGTGCGAGGAACAACAGTGAGAACTTTTAATACTATTTCTTTAGCTTTATCTCGTTCTACATGATAGGTAATTGGTGCAATAGCGTGTTGAGTATCGCCATTTTGACTAACAACGCAATTAGGAGAAGATGGACAAGGACTAAGATAACCTGACTCAACTCCTAAATTAGCAGCCCAAGAAGTGGCAGGAGCTATTAAACTAATGCTCAAAGTGAGGAATACTGTAAAAATAATCTTCTGTAGTTGGACGATTCCTACTGAGTGCTTCCCTATCGTTTTGAAATTAAACATATTTATTTACTTCTATATTCTATCGTTGCAGTTATAATATCAGCTTTTGATATATTCTGGCAAACTGGATATACAAGCCTCTATATAACTATTCTTAGGAAATACCCATGAACCGTTCTCAGATAGTTGCAATTATTACAGGTGCAATTTCTATTCTACTAGCGATCGCCTACCTAGTTATTGTCCAAATTATTGATTACCGGGATATGAAACCAGCGCCCATTAGTCAACTCAACCCACCTGTGGTAATTAAATGTGTATAACCACCAAGCCCTTGTAGGGAAAATTTTCACTCCTATGTCTATTGTCGAAAATAATTTCCCTCATTTGCACCTTGACATAATTGCTAAAGTGTGAATTTGATGGGGTGGAGTTTTCCACCCCTTGATCATAGGTATTATAGAAACACAAATAAAATACATAGGCTATAATCAATAGTTACTATTTAATAATGTAATCTATCGGAATATAAGAATAAGTTAGAGAAAATATCGTGAATCTATCTAATTAAATAATTCCTTTTTGGCACAGATAACGGTAAGCTAATTTTAAGAATATTAAACAAAGATAAATTGCCATTCTCCGTCACACCTAGATTGATGGGGATAAACCATAGTTGGTGTGTTTTCCTTAATTTTTGCTGCAAACTATAGAGGTAATTGAATGGCTCAGTATTTTCTAGACACTGTTTGGCTAACTCCAGTTTATGCTTTAATTGGTGGGCTTTTGGCCATACCTTGGTCGCCGGGAATCATTCGCAAAACCGGGCCTAGACCAGCAGGATATGTCAATGCGATAATGACCTTGTTCTCCTTTTTCCATGCTGTCTTAGCTTTCCCTGCTACTTGGAATCATCCAGTTCAAGAAGTATTTATACCTTGGCTATCTACAGCAGGTTTAGACCTGACCATTAATTTAGAACTTTCTTCCGTCAGCGTCGGGGCAATCATTATTATTACCGGCTTGAACTTGCTGGCGCAGATATATGCCATTGGTTACATGGAAATGGACTGGGGTTGGGGACGCTTCTTTTCCTTATTGGGATTATTTGAAGCTGGTCTTTGCGCTTTAGTTTTGTGTAACAATTTGTTTTTCACCTATGTAATTCTGGAAATCCTCACCTTGGGAACTTACTTATTAGTAGGTTTGTGGTTTAGTCAGCCTTTGGTAGTGACTGGGGCCCGAGACGCTTTTTTAACCAAACGGGTAGGAGACTTGTTTTTGTTAATGGGTGTCTTAGGACTTTGGACACTTTCAGGAACTTGGAATTATACAGAATTAGCCGAATGGGCAGCCACGGCCAATGTTGACCCCACAATTATCACCTTAGTCTGTTTCGGATTAATTGCCGGTCCAATGGGTAAATGCGCTCAGTTTCCCTTGCATCTGTGGTTAGATGAAGCGATGGAGGGACCTATTCCCAGTACAATTTTGCGGAGTTCCGTAGTAGTTGCCAGTGGTGCCTGGGTGTTGATTAAATTGCAGCCAGTGTTTAGTTTATCCCCTTTAGCATCTTCCGCGATAGTCGCTATTGGTGCATTGACAGCTATTGGTGGTTCATTAATTGCGATCGCTCAAATTGACATTAAACGCTGCTTATCCTATTCTGTCAGTGTTTACATGGGCTTAATCTTTATTGCTGTAGGCACACAACAAAACGAAGCCGCATTATTATTAGTTCTCACCCATGCCCTCGCCTCCGCATTATTAGTCATGAGTACCGGGGGAATAGTTTGGAACAGTATTACTCAAGATGTTACCCAACTCGGTGGGCTGTGGTCACGTCGTCCCATGTCCGGTTTAGCATTTATTATCGGTACATTGGGTTTAATTGGTTTTCCCCCTTTAGGGAGTTTTTGGGCTTTATTTAAATTAGCCGATGGCTTATGGGAAACACATCCAACTTTAGTAGGAATAGTAATTTTTGTTAATGCCTTAACTGCATTTAGTTTAACTAGAGAATTTAGCTTAATTTTTGGTGGTAAACCCAAACAAATGAGTGAACGTTCTCCTGAAGCTATTTGGTTAATGGTCTTACCAATGATGATTTTATGTGGCTTTGTCTTACACCTGCCTTTAGTGTTGCAAGGTTTATCATTACTTCCCGATTGGGCAACATTAAATAAAGATGTCGCCCTCCTATTAATTTGGTCAAGTGTCTTCGGTTGCAGTATTAGCAGCATCATCTATTTAGGCAACATTCCTAAACCAATTCGTTTACCCTGGCAAGGTTTACAAAATCTATTTGCTTACGACTTTTACACCCCTAAACTTTACAAAATCACCATTATTTTCGGCGTTGCCCAACTGTCTAAATTTGCCGATATGCTGGACAGATTTGTAGTAGATGGGATTGTCAATTTTGTCGGGTTATTCTCCCTTTTAGGTGGTGAAGGCTTGAAATATAGCAACAATGGACAAACTCAATTTTATGCCTTGACAGTCCTATTAGGAGTTGGTTGTTTAGGTGCATGGGTGACATGGCCTTTCTGGGGAATTCAAGTCATAGATTTTATCTTTTAAATACCATTTACAGCAGGAGTCACGGAGTCAGGAGTATGGCTAACGTCACCGCCTTCGGCACACTATGTGAAGGATGAAGAACATTTTTCTTTTATCTTCCCTGTTCCCTGAATCCTTACTGTAAATCAATCACCAATCACCAATCACCAATTAATAAATATGTTGAGTGTTTTAATTTGGTTGCCCATTGTAGCAGCTATAATCATCGGCTTTTATCCATCAAAAGATATTCCTGCCCATCGCATTCGGTTAGCATCTTTAATCATTACAGGTTTAGTTTTACTGTGGAATATTGTCATTCTCCTGAAATTTGATATCAGCAAGCCAGGGATGCAATTTACCGAATATCTACCTTGGAATGAAACCTTAGGTTTGAGTTATCAACTAGGAGTTGATGGACTATCAATCTTAATGTTGGTATTAAATAGCTTCCTCACTTGGATTGCTATTTATAGCAGCAGCAAAGATACAGAACGTCCCCGTTTATTCTATTCCCTGATTTTATTGGTTTGTGGTGGCGTTGCCGGTGCTTTCTTATCAGAAAACTTACTCCTGTTTTTCCTGTTCTATGAATTAGAATTAATCCCCTTTTATTTACTAATTTCCATTTGGGGAGGAGAAAAACGTGCCTATGCGGGCATGAAATTCCTGATTTATACAGCAATTTCTGGGGCTTTAATTTTAGCCACATTTTTAGGCATGGTGTGGTTAACTGGTTCTCGCAGTTTTGCCTTTGATGCTGTGGCTACACAAAACATTTCTGCCGGAATGCAATTAGTATTATTAGCAGGAATAGTTTTAGGTTTTGGCATCAAAATTCCCTTAATTCCCTTCCATACTTGGCTACCAGATGCTTACGTTGAAGCTTCCGCACCTATCGCTATTTTACTAGGTGGAATATTAGCAAAGCTGGGAACTTATGGATTATTACGATTTGGCTTGGGAATGTTTCCCCAAACATGGCATATTATCGCCCCAACCTTAGCAATTTGGGGGGCAATTAGCGCGATTTATGGGGCAGTAGTAGCGATCGCTCAAAAAGACATCAAACGCATGGTAGCATATAGTTCTATCGGCCACATGGGCTATATGTTACTAGCAGCAGCCGCCGCCACACCCTTAGCATTAGTTGGTGCAGTCGCCCAAATGTTTAGTCATGGAATTATTCTCGCCATTCTCTTCCATTTAGTCGGCATTATTGAAACCAAAGTTGGAACAAGAGAATTAGACAAACTGAATGGTTTAATGAGTCCCATTCGCGGTTTACCATTAATTAGTGCTTTGCTGGTTTTAGGTGGCATGGCCAGCGCAGGTATCCCTGGTTTAACAGGTTTCATTGCCGAATTTATTTCCTTTCAAGGTAGTTTTTCTACCTTCCCCATTCCCACACTTTTATGTGTAGTTGCATCTGGTTTAACCGCAGTTTATTTTGTCATTCTTCTTAATCGTACCTGTTTTGGCAAACTGCAAAATAACCTAGCCTACTATCCTAGAGTACTATGGAATGAAAAAGTACCCGCCCTAATTTTGGCATCCTTAATCATCTTTTTAGGAGTACAACCAGTTTGGTTAGTGCGTTGGAGTGAAACCACAACTACCGCCATGGTAGCGGCAATTCCTACTCCAGAAAAAACCGTAATTGCCTTGAAGTAGTTATCTCGTTCCCAGTCTCCGACTGGGAAAGCCAACAAATAAACCCAAAACAAAAATATTATGGTACAAACTCCAGCTAAACCAAATACAAAAATTCCACCTTCAAAACACGAATTTGCAGAAATTATTTATCGCTTAGAGGCTGGCGGTTCAATGTTGCCAGATACACCGGAAAACTTGATGCAAATTATCGGGATTTATAAAGCTTATGCTGTACCGATGGATTTCTACTGGCGCGATTTACTTTACATTGCCGAAAGAGTATTTTTAGACCCTTTACCAGCTTTTAAATATTTCTTACCCCAAGAATATTTAGACTTACATAATCACTATGCAGGTGATGATGCTGATTTAAGAATTTGGCGAGGTATAGCCACTGCACACCCAGAACTTCTGGCATTTATGGAAAAAGGTGAAACTACCAAAATGCCAAAGATTTTCCATCATTTATTCCATGACAGAATTAACATGGAATTTGCGGAAGCTTGTATGCAAGCTATGTTATGGCATCGCAAAATGTATGCACCAGTTAACCAATTTGATGCCTATTTAGATTCAGAAGAATATAAAGCTAATGCTGACAAAGCAATTAAAGCTTATTTTCGGAAAAATCCCCTCATGTCAGCACTTTATAAAGTGTTTCCTGATATGTTCTTGGAAAAGTGCCGCATGATGTCCTATTATTCTAATTTAGGACTTTTTTGGGAAGTCATGGCACCTGTATTTTTTGAAATGTCCGATATTTATGATGAAGGTGGTTTCAAAGGTGTACCTGATGCCATGAATTTCCTGGTCAATGGCATATTTGCAATTGCCGGTCGTCCCATTTATCATCATGTTTATGTTGATGGTGAATGTTATGAAATCATCCCCAAATCTAAAGGTTTTACCTGGTTATATGAAGCCGCATTACCCTATGTAGAAGCTGTTTTTTATCGCACAGCACCATTTAGAGGCACAAAATCATATAATGCCCAAGCAGGACAAGTTCCCGAAGATCAAAAAGACTTCCACTATGGCATTCTTTACGCTGATGTCTTTCCCGTCGGTACAGCAGGTATTCCTCCCACGTTATTAATGCAAGATATGTTGCATTTTCTACCTCAATATTTAGTTGATTATTATCAACAATATTGTCGAGGAGAAGAGGATATGTTAATTCAATTGGGGATTACTTTCCAACGTTCCATGTATAATGTGACATCTGCGGTAATTCAAGCTTTGAGAACTGCCCTTTTATATCCTTTGGATGACCCAAATCCCAAGCATTTACAAGCAAATCGGGAATTTTTTGAAATGCAGCTAAATCGCTTTACTCGTCCTGATTATGGTATGCGTGATGCGGCAAGATTACGGGATATTCAAAGCCAGGATTATAGATAACATCTCTACTCAACCCTCCCCATTTTCTCCTAGGGGTAATTCATGAATTACCCCTACTAAGCTGTTGTGCCTTTAACTTGAATAATTAATACAAGCAAGATGCTTGTGCTACTGTAACTTCAGGTTATTTAATTATACGGTTTAGCTGCACATCAGCTTATATAATAGAAATCCTCAAATCTGAATTTTTAAGTTTTCCTAGAAGTTGACCAAATTATTAATTCTCCTTGTTCACCACCGGCGGCTAATAATTGTCCTTGGGGATGCCAAGATAGGGTAGAAAAACCTGCGGTTGCATCGCTAAAAATTTGTGATACTCCCTTGTTTTCATCCCATAAACATAACCAACCATCAGCACCAGCAGACGCGAGATTAAAACTTTGTCGCGCAAAAGCGATCGCCTTAATTATATCCACATGATTACTTAATACTTCCGCTTCCCAACCCACAGTTTCATCTGGGGATTTTTCCCATAAAACTATACCATCAACACTGGCAGCAGCCAAAATAGGCGCACCTGTGGCTGTTTTCACATCTGACCAAGCTAATTGACGAATTTTCCCTGGAAAGCCCCGCATTACCCAAGGATCAGGATTTTCCCATTGTAAAACCGTCAAAGTCCGATCCATATTTCCAGAGGCTAAATATTCACCATCTGGAGACCAAGCCATTGCTGTACTCACAGTAGGCATAGAAAGTATAAATGGTTCATCATCCCAATCTTGAGTAGACCAAATTTTTACACCTTTATAACCATTAATTGCTAAATATTTACCATCTTTGCGCCAGTCAATCCCCAAAATTGAAGAATCTTGAAAATTGAGAGTAGCCACAACTTCGGATGTATCTGCATCCCAAATTTGGACATATTTACCTAAACTAAAAGCTAATTGATTATTACTATAACTCCATCCTAATTGATCAACCCAAATGGGCGCATTTTCTAAAGTGGTCATTAATTCATTTTCGCACCAAATTTTTACTGTTCCATCTTGTCCACTCATCGCTAAATATTTACCATCACGGGAAAAAGCGAGACAATTTACCGCTTTATCTGTGGGAGATTGTAAAATATTTAATTCACCATTTTCCCATAAAACAACTTCTCCCGCGCCAGAACTCGCTGCCAATATTTCTCCTTGATTAGACCAAGCTAAAGCAGTAACATAATCATTAAGCCTAGTTGAATAATCTTTTGTAAATGCACTATCTGTTAAGTTCATAATTGTGACAATCGCCTTTCTTCTAATTCATACAAGCAAAAAAATCTGCTTTCAATTGGGCTTCATCTAAATTTCTGCCGATAAATACCAGTTCATTTTTGCGAGTTTCATTTACTTTCCAAGGTCTATCAGGTTTACCATCAAATATCATGTGAACACCTTGAAAAACAAAACGCTCATCTGTACCAGCAATATTTAAAATTCCCTTCATTCTAAAAATATCTGTGCCTTGGGTACTGAGTAATTCTGTCATCCAGACATTTAATTTTTCACCATTTATAGAACCTTCTGCAACTATAGCCACAGAATACACAGTTTCATCATGTTCATGGGCATCTTCTCCTAAAAAATTAGGATCAATTTCTAAAGCATGATCTAAATCAAACGCTTTCACACCTAATAAAGCTGACATTGCTAATTCAGAGTTATGGGTGCGGTAAATCTTAGCCATAGCATTCATTGACCGAATGCGAGTTTCTAATTCATCTAAAATTTCTGGTGTAACTAAATCAGTTTTATTCAATAAAATTACATCAGCAAAAGCAATTTGTTCCTGTGCCTCATCTGCTTCCCAATGTTGCCAAATATGTTTAGAGTCAACAACTGTCACCACCGCATCTAATGACAATTGACTTTGCAAATCTTCATCCACAAAAAACGTTTGGATCACAGGCGCGGGATCAGCTAAACCCGTGGTTTCAATCACTAAATGATCAAATTTATCACGGCGTTTCATTAAGTTGCCAATGATGCGAATTAAATCACCTCGCACCGTACAACAAATGCAGCCATTATTCATTTCAAATATTTCTTCATCAGCATCAATTACTAATTGATTATCAATACCAACCTCCCCAAATTCATTGACAATAACAGCAACTTTTTTACCGTGTTCGTAGGTAAGAATATGATTTAATAAGGTAGTTTTACCTGCACCTAAATACCCAGTTAAAACTGTTACTGGTACTGAATTAAATGTTTCTGAAGTGATCATAGTCTATTGGTTATCTTGTGTTAGAAACAGTTAGTCAAATCAAAAATATCTAGGAGTGAGGTTTTCTCACCCCCAGTTGTATTTTATCACAGAAAGGATTATACCATTAGTTTAACTACCTTTGGCATATACCAGTAAGTTCTTGTAGGTTTCAATTTGGTGAATTTTTCCCTGTTTGACAAATTCTGCAATCATCGGTTCAGTCTTACCCCAACCAATTGATTTTGTATAAAAGAGAATTTTGCCCCCTGGATTCAATTTACTCAGAAACATCATCACCAGAGATTCTTCATTATGATGCACAAAAGGGGCTTCTTCAGGCATATAAAATTCACCTAAATGAAACAAAGAAATTACATCCAACATCGGTAGAGAACGATCTGTCAGAGTGAAGATATCTGTACAGAGAACTTTGTAATATTTGGCCAACAAACGATCTTTCAAAGATAATCGCACATATTCTTGATGTTCGGGAACAGAAGCAGTAATTCCAATAATTTCATTAGGGTGAGAAAATTTCTGATTTTCTAATCCTAGAAGATGATGAGCACCTGTACCAAAATGGAATATAGTTTGATCTTGAATATTATGTTTTTGCAAATATTCCACAAGTTCAAGATCACATGGACAGCGATCTAATTGCAATTCCCAAGATGATTTTTCCCGGTAATAATCAGCACCAACCCATTGTGGTAAAACTGGACGAGAAAAACTCAAAACATAATAAAGTCTTGCTAAGTGACGATTTGTGAAAACTATTCCCCGAACTGTTTGTCTAAGACTAGCAACCATAAATTAATTAACCTCAATAGCTTAAAAAGGATGATTTTGATATGTCGAAGACGAAACGAATTAAGGTAGTATGCTAAAAATGTAAATATAGTCAGAATTCAACATTAATCCTCAAGCAAAGCTATGGTAAACTAGCTCAATCAAAAGTTATTGAGCCGATACTAAATAATTTACATAGCAAATGCTTGCTTATCAGTATGAAATCTAATACTGATAGATGAAGAATGGCCTATTCTTTGATTGCAATTTGAGTAATTCTATACCTACAGATTTTGTCAAGATCCCTGAAAACTTTTTCTCTCTAAATATCCAAAAATATTCGATGCTGAGTTTTGATAACTTCAGTCAGCTTAACACATCGAAAATAAAGCTAATATTAAGTACAGATAAAAATTCAGTTAACTTTTTTCATCTCTCATAATTTTTGATAGGTAAAAATGTAACATAAGAGACTAAAATTTGCTCATTCATAAATTGTTGTATAAAAAATAGTGATTTCCCTCCAATTTTAGGTAAGGGTTTAGATACATTCTATAAAATAAATCTCCCAGTTTTTAGCTAAGTTTTAAGTTATCTTTTGTTTAAGTAGGTGAACACAATAAAACCAATCTGTGTAAATAAAAGTAAAATCGCCCAAACCCTCTTCACTCTTGCCTCTTGCCTTGCTATAACGACGATTTTCAATACTAACCTACTTATACTTACCAAATTTTACCCATATTCAAAACAAATCCCGGTAAAATAGGATCACAACTCACAGTATCAGGATTTTCTAAACATTCCTCTATTTGTCCACAACGATAAATATAAACTTGGCGATTTTGGCGATCAATTAATAATCCTAACTGTATTCCTGGTTCTTGCATATATTCTTGCATTTTCTCTTTTAAAGGCTGCAATTTATCAGAATCTGACCTTAATTCAATGACAAAATCAGGACAAATAGGGGCGAACTTTTTCTGTTGTTCTAGCGTGAGTATATTCCATCTTTCTGACTTGATCCAAGAAGCATCAGGAGAGCGTTTCGCACCTGTGGACATTGTAAATCCTGCACTGGAAGAAAATGCTATTCCCGTACCATCTTCATCTGACCAATTCATTACCTGTTGGATAATTCTACCTTCCCTATTTCCTGTTTCTGAACCTGTGGGTGACATGATTGATATATCTCCAAATTTATTTCTCTCAATCCGTAAATCCCGGTTTAATTGACAAAATTCAAAAAATTGCTCATCGGTCATTGATGATGGCATTTGCAACATTAAAGGCGATGAAAGCATGGTTATTTCCTCTATCTGAGAATTAAAACTAATTTTATCATAAGCTCTCGCTATAATTAGTTAATATATAATTATCGGCAATTAATCCACTCAAGGCAAAATCAAACATGATTTATGGAAAAATTGCTGATCAGATATAAAATATTGAAGAAATAAAGGCAAAGTTTAGCAACAGTTACTATGCGATTACTACACACCATGCTGCGAGTAGGCAACCTACAAGAATCTTTGAAATTTTACTGTGATGTGCTAGGAATGAAGCTACTCCGGCAGAAAGACTATCCTGGGGGAGAGTTTACCCTGGCTTTTGTCGGTTATGGAGAAGAAAGTGATCACACAGTTTTGGAACTGACCCATAACTGGAGTGTAGAAAAGTATGATTTAGGTAATGCCTATGGTCATATTGCTTTGGGTGTGCATGATATTTACGCCACCTGTGAGACCATTAAACAACTGGGTGGTAAAGTAGTTCGAGAACCAGGTCCAATGAAACATGGTTCAACTATCATTGCTTTTGTTGATGATCCAGATGGTTATAAAGTTGAGTTGATTCAGTTAAAAACTCCAGAATAATTTAAGGTAGAGGGTAGGAAGATCAATAACTTCTTTACCCATTACCCATTTCCCTCCTAAACTTAAATCACAAGTCTAAAATCTAAAATTTTACAAATGCAGCCTACAGATCCTGATAAATTTACTGATACAGCCTGGGAAGCAGTAGCAAAATCACAAGAAGTTGCTCGTGCTTATAAACAACAACAGTTAGAAGTTGAACATTTAATTATTGCTCTTTTAGAAGAACCCACTGGTTTAGCTACGGCTATTTTGACTCGTGCTGAGGTTGATACGGTGCGGTTTAAACAACAGTTAGAGGCTTTTACTCAGCGTCAACCCAGGGTAGCTAAAAGTGATCAACTTTACTTAGGACGTAATTTAGAAAAGTTTTTAGATAAAGCCGATGAAATTAGATCCAAAACGAGAGAGGAGGAAATCTCCGAAGGTCATCTGATTCTAGCTTTGGCTGATGATGACCGGATTGGTAGAAAATTGTTTAAAAGTTTTAATATAGATGTTGTTAAGTTGGAAATGGGAGTTAAATCTGTTCGCAATACTCCCACCGTCAAAGCATCAGCGAAAACTGAAGCGGATGTACCTTATGAAGCTTTAAAAAGATTTGGACGAGATCTAACAGAACAGGCAAAAGCAGGAAAATTAGATCCGGTTATTGGTAGGGATGATGAAATTCGCCGGGTAATCCAGGTATTATCCAGACGTAGCAAAAATAACCCTGTGTTAATTGGTGAGCCGGGAGTTGGCAAGACAGCGATCGCTGAAGCATTAGCCCAAAGAATGCTCAATGGTGACGTTCCCGAATCCCTGAAAAACCGCCAACTAATCTCTTTAGATATCGGTAGCTTAATTGCCGGCGCAAAATACCGAGGTGAGTTTGAAGACCGTTTAAAAAACGTTCTCCATGAAGTTACTGAATCAAATGGGCAAGTAGTCCTATTTATTGATGAACTCCATACCGTTGTCGGTGCTGGTTCTAATCAACAAGGATCAATGGATGCGGGTAACCTACTTAAACCCATGTTAGCTCGTGGTGAATTACGCTGTATTGGTGCAACCACTTTAGATGAATATCGTAAATTCATCGAAAAAGACGCGGCATTAGAAAGACGTTTTCAACAGGTTTATGTAGATCAACCAACAGTAGAAAATACAATTTCCATTTTAAGAGGTTTAAAAGAGCGTTATGAAGTACATCATAACGTCAAAATTTCCGATTCCGCTTTAGTTGCTGCCGCAACCTTATCAGCGCGTTATATTGCTGATCGTTTTCTACCAGATAAAGCCATTGACTTAGTAGACGAAGCCGCAGCAAAATTAAAAATGGAAATCACTTCCAAACCCGCAGAATTAGAAACCATTGACAGACGGTTAATGCAGCTAGAAATGGAAAAACTCTCATTATCCGGAGAAGAACAAACTATTTTCCAAACTAGAGAACGATTAGAACGCATTGAGGCAGAAATTGCCACTTTAACCGAAAAACAGCATATCTTCAACGAACAATGGCAAGGCGAGAAACAGTTATTAGAAGCTATTAGCGAGTTAAAGAAAGAAGAGGATAATCTTAGACTACAAATTGAACAAGCAGAACGTGACTATGATTTGAATAAAGCCGCTCAACTCAAATATGGTAAATTAGAGGGAGTGCAACGAGAAAGAGAGATTAAAGAAGCGAAACTGTTAGAAATGCAAACCCAGGGTTCAACTTTGCTGCGCGAACAAGTCACAGAAGCCGATATTGCCGAAATTGTCGCTAAATGGACAGGAATTCCCGTAAATAGGCTTTTAGAATCCGAACGACAAAAATTACTTAAATTAGAAAGTCATTTACATGAAAAGGTAATTGGTCAAGAAGAAGCAGTTTCCGCCGTCTCTGCTGCCATTCGTCGCGCCCGCGCTGGCATGAAAGACCCCTCTCGACCGATAGGTTCATTCTTGTTTATGGGACCAACTGGCGTGGGTAAAACCGAACTCGCCCGCGCCTTAGCTCAGTTTCTCTTTGATTCTGATGACGCTTTGGTACGTTTGGATATGTCCGAGTACATGGAAAAACACTCCGTTTCTCGCCTAGTCGGTGCGCCTCCGGGATATGTTGGTTATGAAGAAGGGGGACAACTTTCCGAAGCAATTCGCCGACATCCCTATTCAGTGGTGTTGTTAGATGAAGTGGAAAAAGCCCACCCCGATGTATTTAATATTTTACTACAAGTCCTCGATGATGGTAGAGTTACTGATTCCCAAGGACGGGCTGTAGATTTCCGTAACACTGTCATAGTCATGACTAGCAACATCGGCAGTGAGCATATTTTGGATGTTTCCGGTGATGATAGCAAGTATGATATGATGCGTAACAAAGTGATGGAAAGTTTGCGATCGCACTTCCGCCCCGAATTTCTCAACCGTGTAGATGATCTTATCCTATTCCACGCTCTTAGTCGTGCAGAAATGGGACATATTATTCGGATTCAACTCAAACGGGTGGAAAACCTCCTCAAAGAGCAAAAAATCTCCTTTGAGATATCCCAAGCAGCTTGTGATCATCTTGTAGAAGCTGGATATGACCCAGTTTACGGCGCACGTCCATTAAAACGATCAATTCAGCGAGAAGTTGAAAATCCCCTAGCCACAAAGTTACTAGAGAATACCTTTGTTGGTGGTGATACAATCATCATTGACATGGGAGAAACAGGGTTAACTTTTAATAAAAAACTGTGAATTTTGAATTTTATAGATTAGGACTTACGCAAAAAACTCTCAAACTCTTACTACTTTGTGTTCTGGTGCGTCCTGGTGCGGTATGTCTTCGACACGCTACGCGAATGTTATTCCCTAACTCGTGCGTAATTCCTATAATCTTGCTCAGGTACTTATTTACTATCAAAATAAACTCGCCTGTAATTATAATTCACATACAGACGAGCTTAAATAGTTATAAATCCAAAAACCTGGAAACTAACTTTGATCTAACCGTAACACAGCCATAAAAGCCTCCTGTGGTACATCTACCGTACCTACAGCCTTCATGCGCTTTTTACCTTTAGCTTGCTTTTGCAAAAGTTTCTTTTTCCGGCTGATGTCACCACCGTAGCATTTCGCTAGTACATCTTTTCGCATGGCGGGGATATGTTCACTAGCGATGACTTTTGCACCAATAGATGCTTGAATGGGGACTTTGAATTGATGACGGGGAATGAGTTCTTTGAGTTTTTCCGCCATTGATCTGCCCACATTATAGGCTTTATCTCTGTGGACAATCATAGCTAAGGAATCCACAGGATCACCATTAATCATAATATCCAATTTGACTAAGGGATTTTCCCGGTAGCCAATCAGATGATATTCCATACTAGCGTAACCGCGAGAACGGGACTTCATTTGATCAAAAAAGTCGGTGACAACTTCCGCCAGGGGTAACTCGTACGTGAGTGTAGTCCGGCCTTGGGTGAGATACTTCATATCTTTGAAGATACCCCGACGGTTTTGTGATAACTCCATTAAAGAACCGACATAGATTTCGGGAGTGATCATTTCTACTTGTACATAGGGTTCTTCAATTCTCTCCCGTTCATTGGGGTTAGGTAAGCGGCTAGGATTATCAATGTAGAGTTCTTCACCTTTGTTGGTGACGACTTTATAAACTACCGAGGGTGCGGTAATGATTAAATCTAGATTATACTCCCGTTCTAAGCGCTCCTGCACAATTTCCATGTGTAGCAGTCCCAAAAACCCGCAACGGAAACCAAAACCCATGGCGCTAGAAGTTTCTGGTTCATACTGTAACGCCGCATCATTGAGTTCTAGTTTTTCTAAAGCTTCCCGCAAATCTTCAAATTGATCTGCATCTATGGGAAACATCCCACAAAATACCATGGGATTGGCTTCAGCGTAACCAGGTAAAGGTTCGGTGGCTTTATTTTTGCATAGGGTAATGGTGTCCCCTACCCTAGCATCAGCTACGGCTTTAATGGCTGCGGCAAAATAACCTACTTCGCCAGCATGAAGTTCTTCAACTTGTTTCTGGGTAGGAGAAAGTACGCCTAATTCATCAATGACATATTCTTTACCGGATGCCATTAAGTAGATGCGATCGCCCTTTTTCACGGTTCCATCCATCACCCGGAAATAAACAATTACACCCCGGTAACTATCATAGTAACTATCAAAAATTAACGCTCGCAGACTTTCATTTACAGTATCCGCAGGTGGTGGTACTCTTTCAACAATGGTTTCTAAAATTTCAGGAATACCAATTCCTTCTTTCGCCGAGGCTAAAATTGCCCCACTACAATCTAAACCAATAATTTCTTCAATTTCACCAATTACTCGCTCTGGTTCTGCTCCTGGTAAATCAATTTTATTTAAAACAGGGATAATTTCTAGATTATTCTCTAGGGCTAAATAGACATTAGCTAGGGTTTGCGCCTCTACACCTTGGGACGCATCTACAACTAACAACGCCCCTTCACAAGCAACTAGGGAACGGGATACTTCATAGGAAAAGTCTACGTGACCAGGAGTATCAATTAAATTGAGAACATACTGCTGACCATCTTTAGCAGTATAATTCATCCGGGCAGCTTGCAGCTTAATTGTAATGCCGCGCTCCCGTTCCAAATCCATGTTATCGAGGAACTGCTCTTTCATTTGCCGGTCTTCTACAGTTCCAGTAGCCTGTAGTAAGCGATCCGCGAGAGTAGATTTTCCGTGGTCAATGTGAGCAATAATACAAAAATTGCGAATGCGATCTGCGGGAACGTCAGTCATATACCATCTTTGCCCTCAAGCAAACCAAAAGTGAAACCTATTTACTTAATGTATTTTAATGCTTTCTGAGGTAATAAAGCAAAAACAGGCAGGAGGCACAAGACAAAAGTTTTTTCAGTCGCCTGAATCAGGAAAGTGCAAGAAAGATCAGTAAAATTAGAAATATCATTATTTCTTGACAACGGTTTCGATAAACGAATTTCAGAGAACTTAATCCCATGAATATGCAAAAACAGCCTAATAATGCAGATAATCAACGCGCTGATAAAACCGAAATTGCGCTCCATCTCGATTCGGAATTAATCGAGCAGATTCAACATCTCACAAATGACCCCAGTAAAGTGATTGAGGTAGCTATTCGTCAATGGTTACGGGGTGATTTTAACAGAGATGACGAATTAACACGCACACCTGTCCGTACACCTGTACCCCCTCGTGGTGAGTGGAATGATTGAAACTAGGGGGAATTTTAGATTTTAGATTTTAGATTAAAAAAATTTGGTATAATCCCCATCCTTGAGGTTACGGTGTACACACAAGTCCTATCTGTCTTCGTTTTGTGCTTATTTAGCCCCCTAAATCCCCTAAACTTCGGGGACTTTGAAATTCTGATTCCCCCAGAATTAGGGGTTAGGGGCATTAAAACCCTATTAGGTAAATTGATTAGACTGTACACCGTAGATCCTTGAGGACGGAAAAATTGTTAATCCCAAATCCAAAATCGTAAATCCAAAATCGAGTGACTTCAAAAATATCCAATAATAAGAAATGTAAACTTTAATGCCACCAATCCTAGAAAAATCCAAAATCCACAATCAAAAAATGTCAAAGATGTAAAAGTTTATGCCACAATTTAGGTAGCTTTAGTATAAGCAAGATGGAAAGCCCTTTGTCTATCCAACTCGATTAATGACTATTACTGCCAATACCCAATTGCCGAATTTAATTCCTCAAAATCTCGAAGCTATCACCCTAAGTACGGATAGCTCATCTCCAAATTTGGGAGTGGAGTTATTATATACCCAAGATGGGTGTGGACGCTATCTCACTTTTTATTGGCAACATAGCGAATACTTAGAGTGCGAGACACAGAGGATAGTTGATCTACTCAATGAGAATGATAGCTTTGGTCCAGTAGATAAAGTTGTTTATCTAGAACATTTACACCAGGTTTTGAGCAGTTCTATTCCCGAAAGGATAACCTGTTGGTTTAAATGCCCAAATATTGAATTATTAGAGTTGGAATTGACAATTACGCCAATTTTGCCCCAATTTGGTCAACCGACAACGGCAGTTTTGGTCATAGGTAGGGTTTTACCATCACAAATTAACTCCCCAGCGTTGAATCAGACAATTCAACCACCGACTCCCCTAGACTTAGCCTTGCGGTTGCAGCGCTACCAAAAGTTATTAAACAGAATTACCAGAAATATCCGCCGGACACTAGATTTAGATATTATTTGGCAGCAAACAGTTGATAATTTGGGCAAAACCCTGAAACTAGAACGCTGTATTATCTGCCCTTATCAACCATCTAGTACCAAAGTCAAAGTTCGCGTTATTGCTGAGTATCATGAAACAGGGGTAAATTCTATACTTGGCTCAGAAATAGATATATCTTCTGAGCCAGCTTTCGCTAAGGCATTAACTACTCTAGAACCAGTAGTAATACCAATGACTTGCGATAATCAATGTTCTGGGTGCAAAGTTTTGGTGGTAGCTACTTGTTATAAAGATAAGGCTAATGGTTTGGTGGCTCTTACTTTCATTAATGAGTGCTATCCATTAACACAAGCAGAATTAGAATTAGCTAAAGAAGTAGCAGATCAATTAGGAACAGCGATCGCTCATGCCACGTTATATAAAGAATTAGAAGAATCTCGCCAAAAAGCCGAAGAAGCCTCCCGGTTAAAAAGTGAATTTCTGGCCAATGTTTCCCATGAAATTCGTACTCCCCTCAATGGGATGATCGGTTTCCTGAAGCTGATTTTAGAGGGGATGACAGATGATCCCGAAGAACAAAATGAGTTTATTTCCGAAGCCCATGAATTATCTTTACATCTGTTAAATATCCTCAATGACATTTTGGATATTGCTAAAATTGAAGCCGGTAAAATGGAGTTAGACTGTTCACCAGTTAATCTTAAAGAACTATTTGATGATGTTGACAGCTTTACCCGCACTCTAGCGGAAATGAAAAATCTCAGTTTCCAGATGGAAATGCCTCCCATCTCTGACGACATCATTGTTCAAGGCAACTATAAAAGATTGTTACAAGTGATGCTAAATTTAGTAGGTAATGCTATTAAATTTACCCATGAAGGTGGTATTACCATTAGTGCAGATTTAATTGTGAAAAATGCAGCCGCCAAAAAACATCCTGGCATAGTTAAAGTTCGTGTCGCTGATACGGGTATTGGCGTTTCCTTAGATAAACAAGATAAACTCTTTCAATTATTTTCTCAGGTTGATGGTTCTCGAACTCGTCACTATGGTGGTACAGGTTTAGGACTAACCATATCACAAAAGCTGATAGAAGCTATGGGTGGCGAAGTCCATTTTTATAGTCTTGGTGAAGGACTAGGTTCAACCGTCACGTTTACAGTTCCCCTATATCAACAACCGTTAATGGTTTAAATGGGGCAGGGGTGCAGGAGTGCATATTTTTACTGTTCCCTGATAACTGTTCCCTGATAACTGGTCACTGTTCCCTTAGACTTCCGGTTCTACTCCTAAAGCACGTAATTGTGCAGCCAAGCGATCGCTTTTTTGTCTTTCTAATTCGGCTCTTTCGTTACCATCTAACAACAAATTACCTTGGGAATCCCACCATCGCAACCAGGGTAATTCCATGTTTTGATATTGTCCTTGCCATAAACCCAACTCAACACCCATAGGTTGAATTGGATAATGTCCACGTTCATTTGCTGGTAATAATTGATATTGTCCACCAATTAATTCATAAACTTCTATACTGGCTTTCTTGACTTCATAAATACCAAAAAAAGCAGGGCGTATTACCTGCTCATAAACCCAAAATTTTCCCTCCCAAGGGGTTTTATCTCGTTCTTCACCACCATCACCGGAAACAAATTCTAAAACAATTAATGGAGCTATATGTTCTTGCCACAGCACATAGGAGCGTCGTGGTTGTCCATTTAATCCTGGTGGTACATTAGGAACATAAAACCAGTCAGGTGCTTCTGCTCCCTGTTCTGGCGGGTCAGTGATTCGCCAATAAATACCTAAATCCTGTCCAATAAAATACTGATGATCAGGATAAAGTCTTTGTAAAATAGGTTTGATTGATTCTGTAAGTAGAATACTTTGAGGATGTTCTTGCCAGTTCTTCACAAATGTACCATCAGAGTCTGGAAGTTGGGTATGGTCTGGGAGAGAAGTTTCTAAATAAGGACGATTAGTTATAGAGGTCATTATGTCCTCGCCTGTTGTGAGGTTTGTTTTAGTTTAACAATATAGGGGTCTCAGGAAGGATCAGGAAAAAGCTAACAATTGCTGATATACTCAATCATTTGCGTATAACCGCCTTAACAATAAATATAGCTGTAGCCATTTTTGATGTTCCCCTATATCAACAACCGTTGATGGTTTAAACGGGAGCAGGGGAGCAGGGGAGAAATATATTATTCTTTTTCCTTCTGCCTCCTGCCTATTCCCTGTTCCCTGTTCCTTATTCCCTATTCTCAATGAATAATTCCCTACTTTAATCTTTTTTTAAGAAGTTCACAATAAACAGAAATAATTGTGACAATTTTGATACAAAATTGTTAAGAATAGTTACATGATCTGTAATGTAAGGAAATATTTTCTATGGCTGACCAAGCTGACAACAAACCAGTCCATCAAGTCGTCATTATTGGCGGAGGTTTTGGGGGACTATATGCTGCTAAGTCTCTAGCTAAGGCAAATGTGCAAATTACTCTCATTGATAAACGTAATTTTCATTTGTTTCAACCTCTGCTATACCAAGTAGCCACAGGTGCGTTATCCCCGGCGGATATTTCCTCACCCTTGCGTGCTGTCCTCAGCAAGAGCAAGAATACAAAGGTACTGTTGGGTGAGGTGAACGATATTGATACCGATACTCAAAATGTTATTGTGGGTGAAGAAACCGTTCCCTATGACACTTTAATTGTGGCTACAGGGGCCAAGCATTCCTATTTTGGTAAGGATAACTGGGAAGAATTTGCACCCGGTTTGAAGACGGTGGAAGATGCTATTGAGATGCGGCGGCGGATTTTTCTAGCTTTTGAAGCTGCTGAAAAAGAAACAGATCCGGTTAAACGCCAAGCTTTGTTAACTTTTGTGATTGTGGGTGGTGGTCCAACTGGGGTAGAATTGGCGGGAGCGATCGCTGAATTGGCAACCAAAACCCTAAAAGAAGATTTCCGCAACATTGACACCGCAGAAACCAGAGTTTTATTGTTAGAAGGTTTAGATCGTGTACTTCCTCCCTTTGCACCGGAATTATCACACACCGCAGAATCATCTTTAAAGGCTTTGGGTGTAGATGTGCAAACTAGGACACTAGTAACACACATTGAAAATGATATTGTTACAATTAAGCAAGGTGATGAAGTTAAAGAAATTCCTGCAAAAACAGTATTGTGGGCGGCGGGTGTGAAAGCATCCGCCATAGGACAAGTTTTGACACAAAGAACAGGAGTAGAGAGCGATCGCGCTGGTCGTGTTATCGTTGAACCAGACCTAAGTATTCAAGGATATCCTAACATTTTCGTAGTTGGTGACTTAGCGAATTTTGCCCATCAAAATGATAAACCCTTACCAGGTGTTGCACCAGTCGCCATGCAAGAAGGGGAATATGTCGCCAAACTGATTCAAAAACGCCTCAAAGGTGAAACCCTGCCCCAATTTAACTATGTGGATAGAGGTAGTTTAGCAATGATTGGGCAACACGCCGCAGTTGTTGATTTAGGTTTTATTAAACTTAGAGGTTTCTTTGCGTGGTTTGTTTGGTTATTTATTCATATCTACTTCCTAATTGAATTTGATAATAAGTTAGTAGTTATGATTCAGTGGTTGTGGAGTTATTTTACCCGCAATCGTGGGGCAAGATTAATTACTGGTAAGGAAACTATTCCACCTGTACCAATTGTAAATAGTGATAGTCACACGCCAATTGTTACAAAAAAGCCCTTAAATGTGTAGTTTTGTAGAGTGGGTTAATAACCCACTATTTTGATTGAGAATAGATCCAAACTCCCATTGCTTGGAAAGGAATGGGGGCTTATTGTGATGTTTCTGTATATTTTGCTACTCTGTTTCTACAGTGCTTTATTTTTCGTTGTAGAGACGTTCCGGCGGAACATCTCTACCAAATTTATTTGGCACTCACATAGAATTGATATTAATTGCCTGATTTTTGTTAACTAATTCATAAAGTTTCTTCTCAAACTTTTCGGTACAAGCAGACCAATCAAATTCAAGAATTGAAGGACGTGCTTGTGCGGTTAATTCATTTTTGAGGTCAGGATTTTCGAGAATTGTAATTACCTTTTGGGCAAAATCTTGAGGGTTATTAGGTGCAGCCAGAAAACCATTAAAGCCAGAAATTACCTGTTCAGCAGTTGAAGGGGCGACAACAGCAACTACTGGAGTTCCAGAAGCTAAAGCTTCGTTAGTTGTAGTGCAGAAATTTTCAGTAATTGAGGGGTTAACAAATACATCTGCTCTAGCAAACCAACCCAAAAGTTCCTTACCATGAGATTCACCCCAAATAGTCACACCATTAGGGAAATTTTGAGCGCGGCGACGAATTTCTGCATCTAGGGGACCACTACCAACAATTACTAAATGAACATCGGGAATTTTAGCCGCAATTAGGGGATAAATATCTAAAAGTTGATTAACATTTTTTTCGGGAGTAATACGTCCTACGAATAAAATAGTTGGGCGTTTATCCTTAGGAATTGGATCATAACAAATATTGCGAGGGTGAAATTTTTCGCAATCAATTCCTTGATAGGGTAGATATTCACTACGTTGACATTTTAATTTTTGATATTTAGCTAATTGTTCACGGGAGGAGAATAAACTTAAATCGTAGGTTTCACTAAATTGTTTAACTAAAATTGGGAGGAAGGGGCGCACCAAATTGAAAGCCATATTACCGAAGTAATACTGAATATAGGCAATAATATCTGTATGGAAAATAGAAATAATGGGTGTTTTTGTTTTTTTAGCATATTGCACACCAACAGAACGCCCATAACCTTGTAAAAAACCAGAATATAATCCGCGCATTTGTGCGGCTTCTTCCACAACAATGATATCAGGTTGGAAGTGATTTAATAATTTTGTATCACTCCAATAACGATAACTTAATGGTTGGGGTAAAGACTTATAAAATATCAGTGGTTGTGTAGGAAATGAATAAGAAGAAAAATTGATAAAAGGTTCTAGTTCTTCTATTCCTGCCATAGGACGATTACCCACTTGGGGAGGATATTTATAATTAATTTCTGGATGAACTAGAAAAACTTCATGCCCTTGTTTTAATAACCAATGAACCCGTTGATGAACAGCTACAGAAACTCCTGTTAAGAACGGAGCATATAATCCTGTAAATAAGGCGATACGAAGTGGTTTATTTTTCATGATTTTGAGGGGATAATTTTGACAGATTAAATTAATGATGCGCTGGATAATATCCCCGACTTCTAAGATCAATTAATCATTTATAGACACAATAAATGAAAGAAGTTGGGGATCTGGGTATGAAAGATTTATCAGAAGTTCTACAGAGAAGATTTCGGATCAATTGGTTGATCTAACCATTGGTAAGGACGGTATTCTAGTAAATGAATATTGTTCCTTCCTTCGATGCGGTAAATAAGACCCCGCCAGGTAACTGTTGATATCCACAAAGAAGAGAACATAATTAACCCATAAACCCATTGAGTTAAGGGAATAGTGATTAACATTTTGAGGATAGTTCCAGGGGATAAATTAGGGATTTTCTCACCTTGATGATGCAGCACTTGATGTATACCTAATTCCATCAATAGCATTAATAGTAATAAGCCAAGGGTATAAGAGGAATAGGAGAGAAATAGTAAAGATGCAGCATACCATTGAGCTTCAATCATTAACTGAAAAATGATGATAATGACTATATTAGGGATGAGGATACTAGAAAATGCTTCACTAACAATTGCTAACCAACGAGGATGATAAAGTTTAGAACCAATTATTAAACGTTTTAAGGATTCTCGAAAGTTAGATAAACTACTTTCTTCCCGATTTAGCATTAATAAAGAAGGGACAAATTTGATTTGTAAATTTTGCTCTTTGATGAGTTGGTGTAGAAACATATCATCGGTGAAAACTTCTCCCCACTTATCTAAAAGGTCGATGCGGTGTAATACTTCCGTTTTAATTGCTAAACTTCCACCCCAGGGAACTTGAAACAGAAACATCTGGACTACAGAGGAAACATTACCGCAATAACGAACTAATGAACCCCAATAATTACCTGTGGGAACATACCAACGGTTTCCGGTTGTGAGTCCAACTTTTTGATCAATCAAAGGAGTAACTAATTCTCGTAACCAATTAGCATGAGGTACGATATCACTATCTATTAAAGCTATGACTGGATAACTATGATCTAAATCAGAAATAGCTTGGATAAGAGAACTACATTTGAGGCTACAATTATGACGAATTCCTCTTAATGTACTAATTTGGCAGTTAGTTACACCTAGTTGATTGATAGTTTCTGTGGCAATTTTAAAAGCTGGATCTTCTTGACTATCAATGATTAATTTTACATCATATTCGGGGTAGTTTTGTTGTAAGAGCGATCGCAAACAATTAGACAAAAATGGATCAGCACCGCGTAAGCAAAGAATTACTGCCGTTTTAGGTAACTGTTCATCTGATAATAAATTAGGTTTGTATGAACGTAAATACCATAAAAATATTAACGTTAAACAACTTTGAATTACCAGCCAACCCAACAAAGACTTAGATAGAAATATCATTAAATCTGGCATGATCTCTATAGTCTAGGACAGAATTCAGAAGGAAGGAGGCAGAAGGCAGGAGAAACAAATTTAGGACTTACCCATGAAGTAATAAAAAATCTGATTATTTCCTAGAGGTAATTCATGAATTACCCCTATTTTCGGGTCAATTAAGGATCAAGAGAATACTTCATGAAAATATTAATGCTAGTATTTTTATTAAGTTTAAAACTAGCATTTTTGAACTTAGGTGTACCAGTGGTAATGGAAACAATGGGATTTCTGGAAATACCAAAACCCTCTTCAGGAATGCCGAAAAAATCTTTATTTAGTTTGTGATCACCATTTTGATCATCAACTACAGCCACCGCATAATTACCAGGTTTTAACCCAGAAAATACACGCTTCACAGAATTACCTGTAATCTTAGTACAGCCACTTTGTACTTCACTTTTATCACTCATGGGAAATCCTTTTTCCGAGTTATAAACCCGCATACAAATTTCACCACTTTTGCTAGTAATCCCATTGACTACTACAGTTAAATTTGCCGTTGATTCAGCATAAGCTACTTCTGTAAAGCTCATAGTTAGCAAAGTAGCCATCAATAAATTCATAATTTTGAGCATGAGTTTATATTTTCCTATCATCAAAAGTTACTCTTTTTTCTCTTACTTCATCAATTTTTGAATATCAGTTTTTTGCAACCATTCATTAGTACGACGCATTCCCTCAGTTAAATCTACTTTGGCTTGATAATTCAAAATATTTTTAGCTTTGGCAATGGAATAAGCATAGGGACGACTCATAAAATCAACTGATTCGGGGAGAATATCAGCCTTTTTCCGAAATAGTTTTTGCCCCTGAAGACGCACCCGTAAAAATAATTTCATTTCCTCTTTTGGTAAAGACATAGGTGCTGGTAAACCTTCTAGCGAGGCTAGATGAATAAAATACTCTTTCCAGGAAGTTTCTTTCCCATCTGTAATATTGAAAATCTCCCCATAAGCTGATTTTTCAATAGCTAAAAAGATGGCATCAATTAAGTTATCTACATACAGATGATTCATTACACCTTGACCATCATTAGCATAGGCAAATAACTTTTGTCTCATCATGTGAATTGGTCGGACTATCCAAGGAATACTTCCCGGTCCATAGACATCTCCAGCCCGAATTACAATTACACCGAAATCTGGAGAATTAAGTTTTAAAACCTCTACTTCTGCTTCAATTTTAGTTTGACAATAGGCGTTATTTTCATCAGAAAGTACACCAGATTCTGTAACGTTTTCAGGGTAATCAAACCCATATACTAAAACGCTAGAAAGATGGACAAAAGTCTTAATTCCTGCTTGTTTAGCTGCTTGAGCGATATTAATTGTCCCGCCCACATTGACTTGGCGAAAATGTTTAATATCTCCCGCTTCTTCGGCAATTTGAGCATTATGTAAAACTACATCTACTCCCTGACAAGCTTTGGCACAAAATTTAGCATCAGTAATATTGCCTTCAATAATTTCTACACCTAAATTTTGTACTGTTTTATCCTTGTTTCCAGGATTTTGGATACCTTTAACTTTAATACCTTGAGCTATAGCCAATTCAGCCGCACGTAAACCAATAAATTCATCAATGGCAGTAATTAGTAGAGTTTTGTTTTGTAAGTTCATGGGGTGATATTGAGGTAATTATACAAGATATGTTGAGGATAAGAGAAGTGAGTAAATTTCGACTTCTATCTAAGGTTGCTGTTAATTTTGACAATTTTTTGTAGCATTGGGGGAATTTCAAATACTGCACGATTGTTAATTGCTGCTACCTATGAATTAAAAAATATCAGCCGGGTCAGCAGAACGGAGTTTATTAATAGCTAATGCTCCTGATGTAATACAAATTAAGACTGTAGATACAAGAACAAGTAAGGCATTATTATTGGTCATCATGATAGGTAATTTTGTCGCTTTCATAGCAAAATCATATAAGCCAATAGAAATAATAAAACCAGGAATATAACCTAATATGGCTAAAATTAAGGCTTGTTGAAAAACCACATTTAACAAATACCCGTTAGCATAACCAATAGCTTTTAAAGTAGCATAGGCAATAAATTGAGTAGCAATATTGCTATACAAAATCTGGTAAACAATGACCACACCAACAACAGAAGCCATTGTTAACATTAAATTGAGAATAAAACCAATGGGGGTTCTGACTGACCAATATTGTTTTTCAAAGGCCACAAATTCTTCACGGGTGAATATTTGTACATCCTTAGGGAGATTGGCTTTTAGGTTAGCTAAAACCTGTTTAATGTTAGTACCAGGTTTGAGTTTAATCACCCCAACATCTATTTTTTCTACTGGACGACTGTTAGGATTTATTCTTAAAAAAGTTGAGTCACTCACAATTAAATTACCATCCACACCAAAGGAAGGCCCCAAACTGAATAAACCACTAACGCGCACTCGATAACCTTTAATAGCATCAAAAGGAAAAATTTCTATTGGTTGTTCTATATTTCCTTGATTAAATAATTCAGCAATGGGTCCAAATTCTGGACGTGAATCTCTATCAAATAACATGACATCAGGAATTTTGAGTTTATCTAAGTTTTGCTCAACTTCGGGAATATCTAATACTGATACTCCAGGATCAAAACCGATGACATAAATCGAATATTTTTCACCACTAATGGGATTTTTGAGTTTAGCAAATTGTAAGTAAATTGAACTAACTGAATCCACACCATCAAACCCTAAAGTTTGATATAATCGAGTCCGTGAAAAACTTTGAATTGCTGTCAAAGATTTATATTGAGAACTAACTAAAAATAAATCTCCGCGCAATCGTTGATGTACTGCTGTAGCACTAGAATAGAGTGCATCTTGGAAACCAAGTTGAATAAACATCAACAGCACAATAAAACCAATTCCAGCTACAGCAATTACAAAGCGAAGTTTCTGCTGGACAAGCTGTAGCCATCCTAAAGGAATTTTCATATTCATATCTTTTTCAGTTGTTTATTGTCGGTAGTTAGTTGTTAGTTGTTAGTTGTCAATTGTTGAAAATAACTAATAACCAATCACCCATTAGCAATTACTAAATTTGGATAGCAACATCAACCTGTAAATTAGTTAATCGAGATATCTTGCGACTATCGCTAGGATTATCAATAGATATTTTGACTTCAATTACTCGGCGATCTGTGTCAGAATTGGGATTAATACTAAAGATGCTTTGTTTATCAACTTGCCAACCAACTTGTCGCACTGTTCCTTGTAATTTACCGGGAAATGTGGTGCTAGTAATAATAGCTTTTTGTCCAACTCGGACATTTTGAATATCGGTTTGATATACTTCTGCCAGGACTTGCATTTTTGAGGTATTACCAATTTCTGCAAAACCAGAAGTAGCTATTACTTCGCCATTTCTAGCGTGAATGCGTAAAAGTTTGCCATCTAGAGGAGAAATAATGTAAGTTAAATCATGGTCAGCTTTGGCTTGTTGCACTGCTGTCTCCGCGCTTTTAACTTCACTCTTAGCTAACTCTACATCTACAATTCTGACTTCTTTAATACTATTAAGTCTTGATTTTCCTTCCTTAACTTGATCTGCAAGGGTGTCTTGAGTACGTTTGAGGGTAGCTTCAGTTTCTTTTAACTGCTGCTGTGAAGTTTTGAGGGCTAAATTTTTACTATCAGCAACAGAAGCAGAAACAGCACCATCTCTGTATAATTGCTGATAGCGATCGCTCTCTTTTTGAGCATTTTCCACTTCAGACCGAATGCGGTTAATTGTTGCTGTTTGAGCCGCAATATCTCCCTTTAATTGAGAATTTAGTCGAGTAATAGTGGCTTTTTGAGCATTGATATCTCCAGATTTTGCTCCAGCTTGTACCTGGGCAAGTTTAGCCCTAGCAATTAACAATTTATCAAATGCTTGTTGAATAGCCATTTTAGAACGAGAATAGTTTTCTAAATAAGCTAATACCTGTCCTTTTTGGACATCATCTCCTTCTTTTACTAACAGTTTTTCTACACGGACACCGTTAATAGAATTGGGAGCAGATAAATAGGTAATTTTATCTTGTGGTTGTAATCTTCCTAATGCAGTCACAGCAACTTTAACAGGACTAGGTTGAGATTTAGTTACCGGACTCACCGCAGGAGATTCAATTTCAGAACTTATTTTCAATTTCTGGAAAATGTATAAAGATAATAATCCTGTGGCTAATGTGAGAGAAATTGCTAAAATTATCCGCCATTTTTTAGCAGCTAGATTGAATCCTTGGCGTTGTTTATTTACTGCCATATTTTTATTCCTATCTGTTTGAAAAATACTCGTAATGCTTATAGACCTATCTTCTGTTGCCTTCAGAAAGCAGATATGTCTAATAGTTTATGTATGAATTGTTGTCAGCAGTTTTAGCTGGGATAAATACCTAAATCAGCAAAAGAATTAACTATTTTTGACGTAATAATTTACCGAGTCACATTGTTTAATCAATTGGTAGATTTATCAACATCTCTTTTTCATATTCTCTATGTACTTTGCGCCTCTGCGGTTCGTTAAAAACCCTAGATATCTTTATCCTGATGATTTGCCCATTTAATGATTGCATTAGTTAACCCTTCTAAAGTATA
>OGVQ01000059.1_pt1 | contig 29766 bp, 62 predicted proteins | sample 1575801 | NCBI WGS metagenome assembly OGVQ01 (sample SAMN07581550, study PRJEB24739) | freshwater metagenome | place: Singapore | collected 2015-04 | reverse complement strand
GTTTCCCAGTCACGATACCAGTGGTATTAGAACCAGTACCTTGAATTACAGCCATATTTGTACCAACGATGGTGCTGTTAACAGTAGTAACGACACCGTTTGAGTAAGTAACAGCGACTTTGAACAAAGCCAAAGGATCGTCAATCACATACGCAATAGCGCTGGTTTGTGCAGTATTGCTCTGATAGAACTGACCCTCTAATGTCTGACCTTGGCTATTGACAAACTGGCAACCAACAAACACACCAACGGTGTTATTTGCAGCAGCAGTCGTAGAGTCAGTAGTCACGGTTGACTTTTGAATTGTGCCACCCGCAGCGATACGGACAATGTCACCATAATAGATTGGAGTGTTGTAGTCGGATGCAATTGGAATCTGACGAATTGCACCAGCATACGGTAATCCATCTACACGGTTTACTGCACGTAGGCCATAGGGAGCATTAACGGTTGGATAAGCCATTTAAATCTCCTAATTAAAAATTTAACTACCCTTCCCAAAACTACTCGTGATCTTCCGCTCATTAAAGAGAGGCATCCTCGGATCGTTTTGGCGCATAAGAGTGTTGTCTACAGCCTCCATCTGTTGTTCGCTTTGCTGCTTGTAATAAGCAGTGCGTTGAGCAACGAACTCATCTGGGGTCTTGCATAACAACAAACCGCCAATCTCAATGTTGTCTTTGTATCGACTTGTTGGATCGACTAGCAGTGCAAACTTTGGTTGTTCCTCAATTCGTACAGGCTCCCAGCCTTCTCTGAGTTTGGCAGAGAAATTCCTTGGGTCTGCTTGTCCGTTTGTAGCTACCCTGATCCACCGATAACGGAAACCAGCTTGTTTATCGGGTTCTGGCAACAACTCAGGCGGTCTCCACTGCTGGGGGCGCATTTCTTGTTGACGGGTTTCTACTTCACGAGGTTTTCTATTTTCAGCCATTTTGGGACTCCAGTTTAGTAAGTTCACGAGCGTATTGTTCTGGTGAAAGGTTGAATTTCTTAGCCAGTGCCAATTGCGTTGGGGTTAATTTCACTCTTTTTGGAGAAGTCGACCTCGTTGCTGGCGCAACAACCGTACTCGGTTTACTAGTTTTAGCAGAGGGTTTGGACTCTACTTCTGATGAGGGTTTGGACTCATCTGCAAATTTCTCAGGAAATCTGCGTCTCATTTCGGTATCAATGGTAGACCAGTAGTGGTCAGAGCCTATTGGGACTCCTTCCCTTTCTAGCTTACGATGAACCCCCATTGCTAGGAAGCTCATATCTTCATCAACACCATACCACTTGTTTTTTTCAAGCCACGACTGGGTTTTTGAATCCAGTTGTTGCTGTGGTTGAGGTATTTTTACATCAATCTCAGAATTTTGTAAAGCATCTTCTGAATACTCAGGTTGGTAGCTGTCAATCTTGTTTGCTTCCAACTGAACTTTGGTGAGCTTTTCCTGAGCTTCTACAAGGCGGTCTGAATCGCCAGAGTCATACGCATCCTTGTATTCTTTCTTAGCTTTTTCCAGCTCATAGCTAATGTTCTCCTTGTACTTGGTGTGCAAGGTTTGTTCACCAGCTGTAAGTTTGGTTTTTAGCCTACGATTTTCTTCTAGAAGTTGTTGAGCAACACGAGCCGCTTCTTCTGCTTCACGGGCTGCTGCTTCCTTTGCTCTGCGCTCGTCATTCCATACTTTTTTTAGTTGGAATAAACGCTGCCTAGCTTCGGCTGTATAACCTTCTAGCTCATCTTGCTCCAGCTCGTCCACAATGTCTTTCGGCATTGGTTCTACTTTTTTATCTTCTGGAGGGATATCGTCCTCAATTTCAATTTCAAGCTGCTCAGGCTCTTGAATAGCCTTGGGAGGCTCTTCGTCTGGGAACTTATATTCCGTCATTTCAATATCAGGCATGATTTCTCCTTAAGCTCTGGTTATGCCACGTGGGTCATCAACAACGCCCTCAACGGTATCGTCATTAATAATCCTAAACTCACGTCCGTGGATCTTTAATCGTGTGCCAGAGTTTGGTCTGGCTAGGATAAAGTCACCAACTTTGCACCAAGGCCCAGAAGGGAATCGGCTTGGGTCTTTATAGCAATCAGGACCCATTTTGACTACAAAAAACACCGTAGATAAGACCTCTTCGTAGTGCATAGTTGAATCGGCTTTGACGATTCCACTCTCATAAGTCTCATCAATCTCAGGAATGGCGCACAAAATGCGATATCCAGAGGGTTCAGGTAGTTGTTTTGCTTTTTCCTCTGCTGTTTGAGGCAGAGTTGTTGCTTGTGTTACGTCATCGGGGTTTGAACCGATTAGTAATTCACTCATCAGATTTCTCCAATCGTTTTTTGAGGTCTGTTATGGTCAAACATGCAGCTTCGAGACCTCGAATCTGACCGCATGCGTACTTATACTCCTCATAATTTCCACAATTTCCCGCAGAGATAGCTTTTTGGAGGATATCTATACGGTTTGTGTACTCATTTAAGAGGAAGTCTAGGTTCTTATCCATTATTTCCCTTCACGTTTAGGTTTTTGAGTCTGTGTTTTTGGATTTACTCCCTCAGCAAACTGTTTGCCAAGTTCAAATCCTTCTCTTATCTTCTCAAGTTCCATCTTTTCACGGTCGATTGCAACTTTAGCGCCCGTTTGTAGACCAGCAATACGTTCTTGTGAAGCGATTCGCTCTTGTTCTAGCTTCAAACGGTCGGCAGCTTCGGCTGCATCGAGCACGTCTTTGCGTTTCTTGCGCTCGATTTCTTCGGTTTTGAGCTGGAGCTCCTTGGCTTGCATCTGAATGACGGGATCTTGAGCTGCTTGCTGAGCTTGTTGGGCAGCAACCTCGGTTTGATTGCGCTGTAAAAGCACATCGGCAGCCTGAGAAGCCATCTGAGAGATCTGGAGTTCCATTGCTTTTGGAATATGGTCATCTTCATCCATGTTGGGCAACTGGATTCCCATAATCATTTCCATCTGTCTGCGGTATTCAAAGGCTAGATGCTCTTGAATATGCGCCATAGCAGCTGCTCCAATAGCTTGAGAGTTGGGATTTTGTCCAATCAGTGCCATGATTTTGGGATCTTGCATGGCTGCCATGTGGACTTTAATGTGCGCCTGGTGATCTTGGTACATAAATGCCTTGACGGGCTTCATGTTGATTAGGTTCATGTTCTCCGTAATCGGATCTTGAGGTACTGCATCGTCCTCAATCTTGACTAGCTTCTTAGCGTTCTTAATTCCAAGGACTTCGAGCATCTGGCGGTGCAACTGTGCCATGTCATAGATCTGAGGCTGTTGCTGTGCCAGCTGGAGAACGGCTTGGTACTGAACTACCTTTTGGCTCATGGTTGCTGCGTTTGGATCGGACACTGGGATTACATCGCAGTTGTCATAGTCCGACTGCTTGGCAAAACGGGTTCCACTGTCAGGCTGGTAGTTATAGTCTGGCGGGGTGTAGTCACGGATGATGTCTTTTAGGAGTTTGAGCTCTTGTTTCATTGAGTAGTGAACACGGGCTTGCACCGCTGACATGACTTTCAAAGTGCGTTCTAGAATCGCCAGCGTAGTTCCTACTGGCGTATTGGCGCTCATGTCGGCAATCTTTAAATCCGATGCCGAGGCAAATCTGCGCCCTTCTTCTACGATTGTGCCAAGCAAGGAATACAGAACTTGGCTGGGTTCCTTGTAGGGAAGCGGAAGGATGTTGTCTTTGAGGACGCCAGAGGGAACGTCTACGTCTCTAAACTCTCCAGGGGAGATGGGGGTATCGTCTCCCTTAACTCGCAGACCTCTGGTTTTGAAACCGCCTGGCAGATTCGATAATGTACCAGCATCGACAAGTTGTCTGATAATAGAAGTGCCAGACTTAGCAAAAGCACCGACAAGGTGAATAAGGCCAAAGCAGTAAAAACCAAAGCCTGGAACATATCCGTAATGAACGAAATGATTCCGTTTTTGTTTCGTCTCATCTTCTGGTCTCCAATTCCTACGGATCGCTAAGACGTTTTGAGTGCCCTTTTCAATGGTCACAATGTACGGCAAAGCAATCCCAGTTGGGTTGCCATCCTCATCTTTATCCTCATACCCTGGTAGGTCGAGGTTGACTTGGGTTTCGAGGATTTTATACCGATCATCTGAGGTGGCCTGAAAGCCCATCTTTTCAGCGATCTTCTTTTCTACGTCATCAAAAGCGGCTACTGGATCTCCTAGATCAATATCCCGATAAAAGCCAGCCACTTGGAGCTTGCGTAATTCGTTCTCGGTCTTGCGCATCACATGGGTTACACGCTCTGCGGTTTGTAGATCCGATGCGCCATAAGGAACAATCAAATCCTCAGCTGGGACAAAGATTGATACTTGGCGGTTTAGCGATGGATCAAAATAAACTTTCTTAAAGGCATTACCTGAGAGTCCTAAACCCCAGACCATGCGCTCATGCTCAGGGCGGTACTCGGTCATCACGTCTGTGATCTGGTAGTTCATGTCCTTTTGAACACGATCCGCAGCCTCAATAATCTCTGGGGTTTCTTTGCCGATAATCACGGTCTTGACGGGACCCGCAGAAGGCAAGGTTTCCATCACCGTCTCGGCTTGGAACTTGACTAAGGCTTCAGAGAGTAGTGGGTGATAGACTCCGCAAGCGCCCTCCCATGGCTCGGCACGTTCTTCGATCTTCATACCAAGTAGCTCGATGCCATCGGTATAGGTCTGCATCCATTCTTTGCGGGAGGAGACGTCACCTTCAATGTCACCTAACAAATCACCACAAATTTGAGTCAGCGTTCCAGAGTCTAGGTATTCGGCTAGGTTAGCGTCAAAGTCCTTATCACTGGGCTCTTCTTTCCCAATTTCAATCTCTAGTCCGTCTAAGCCGATGGTGACGGATTCTGGATCCTCGATCTCAATCTCAATGGGTTCGGCTGGAGCAATTGCTTCAAGTCCTTGGGGTAATTCGTAAAGTGCCTTATCTATTGCCATGATGTGTCCTTAGTAATAACTAACTGCTCGTCTCGACTTGAAGAACTGAACCTCGTCATCTTCGTCTGACTGTAATCGGATAAAACCGCCTTTTCTAAATCGTATTAATGCCTGTGTTGCTGAGTCTACCAAGTCATCGTGGTCAGAATTGGGAAAAGCGGCAAGCTCTTCAATCACTTCTTCTGCCCAGCGTTTACGTGGAGCCCACACCTTTCCAGATGCAAATAGGTCTGAAATGGAGTTTACACGGGTAATCTTATCGTTTCCTCGTGTCGGTGTAAATTCCTGTACAGGGATTCCCATTCTGCGTAGCTCAAAAACAAGGGGCGCACCTGATGCTTTGGCTTCCACGATGAACGCATCGGGCTCCCATTCGTTGTACATGGATAGGGCTCGTTGTTTTAGTTCGGGGAACTCAAGGCGTTCTTTTAGGGCGTCAAGCAAAATAATGTGGGTGTCGTTTGGATCCTCATCTAAGTGGAACACACCCCAAGTTGTGCATGCCGAGTAGTCTGACCGCTCGTTTTTTGTAAAGGCGGTATCCCAAGACTGGATGACAAACTCACATACTGGCGGGTTTTCTTTCTCCCACATCTGCCACCATTCTCGTTTGACAATCGCTCCCTCTTCGGAGCTTGGATCTTGTTGGTACTGGGCTGACCACTTGGAGATTGGCAATTCATTACGGAGTTTTTCTAATTCCTCAAGCGACCAAAACTCAGGCCAGAGTGGTTTACCAGAGGGCATGATGGCGGGAAGGCTAATCACTTCCCATTCATCCCCGTCTCGCTCGACCATGGATTGGAGGACTCGGCCTGTTAGATCCCGCTTAGACCAGCGGGTCATCACAATCACAATCGCACCGCCTGGTTGGAGACGCTGACGTGGACCAGACCCGTACCATTCAAAGACTTTGTCGTAGACCTCTGGATTCCCAGCGGCTAGAGCGGCTTCTTGTTCTGAGTGCGGATCGTCAATAATGAGTAGATCAGCACCTTTACCCGTAACAGTACCACCAACACCAATAGCGAAATAGTCACCGTTAGCGTTAGTAGCCCAGCGACCAGCAGCCTTAGAATCATGTCGAAGAGCGACATTGGGGAAGATCTTGGCATAGCGTTCTCCATCGACTAAGTTACGTACTTTACGACCAAAACCCACGGCTAGTTCAGCGGTGTTCGAGGTTTGGATGATTTTCCGATTTGGGAACTTTCCTAAGTACCAAGCGGGTAACAAGTAAGAGGCAAACTCCGACTTCGTATGACGGGGAGGCATATTGATAATAAGCCGTTTAAGTTTCCCCGCTGCGATCTCCTCGAATTTTTTCGCCATCAACGCATGGTGTCTCCCGTGGATAAACCCAGGCCACATCTCCTTAACAAACGCCATAAATGACTTCTGCGCTGTTTCACGCATGATCGAGTCTTTATATCCCACCGCCATATTGATGAGATTTTGGCGATCCCCCTCTGGAAGGCTCGCTAACAGCTTGTCTAGAACTTCACTCAATGTGCCGTGCCTTTATATACGTTGGTCGGATACTCCGAACTTTCCCTTTGATCCCTTTACAGAGACCAAGTTCCACTAAGCGCCACATCTTCCTGGCTACATTTCCACGACCCTTTTCGCCCGTGATATACATCACATCATCAATGCTTGGCGCAAATCCATACTTCTTCCAAAACTCATCAATCACCAAAAACACCTCTTTCTGTGCGGGAGTCAATTCCTTCTCCTTATGTCTACCCATGTTTAACACGTTCAATGACATCTTGAGCCCGTGCCATTGCTTCCTCTTCTAATATTCGATTCTTCAAATAACTCATCATCCTTAACAACCGACCTTTATCCTTTTGCAATAACTCCTCTAAATAATCCAAGACGAGCTGCTCCTTTTGAATTGCTGTAACTTGCCGTGCGTTCATGTATGTGAGCCCTTACTTTTAATCAATACTGCATGTTGATCTAATAAATACTCCAAGTACTTCCGATCTTTATCACTCATCCTCTTTAATCGATCCTCTAATTGATCCATATCTACCTCGACCATGGAACCCAAATCACCAAGGGGGGGTGTTTCACGTGGAACATTCTTATCGTCTGTTGTCATTTTGATATAGGGGTGGGGGGTCATATATATTAGGGTTTACCCTGTGTCACTATAACAGCTGTTATGGTGACGTAGGGTTTTCCCTAGGTTGGTTGGGTTCGCTCGATTGGGGCTGGGTTTGGATGTGTGGAATACTATGCAAGTTGGTCGCAGTCGCCAATGCCAAAATTTGGGGGTCGGTCTCCCGTGGGGTCTCGCCAATGCCCTCTGCAATGCCCTCACCCCCCTCTAAGGACACTGATTGATCGCCATGCGACACATGATCCTGTGATTCATAACTGGGTTCATCATCCATAACACTGTTATCCCCCACGAGTTCTGCCAGTAAATCGTCTGCGGACTTTGCTTCCACATCAATCGCCTGACTGTTTTCAATTGCCAGTTGAATACTCGCCATGAGTTTCTCCCGCATTTCCCTCGGATCGCTGACCTGAACCACTTCCCGCCTTTCGGTAAACAATGCAACCTCGGTAATCTTGCCCAGTAATTCCAGTGCTTTCAGTTGTTGGGCTGGTGGGCAGTCCTCATCCAACACCTTTTCAGTGATCTTATGGATTGCCAACGCCCTCAAATGAGCAGGGGTTTGATATTTCTGCGCTTCCAAAGCCGTCTTAAACGCTTCCACTTGGGTTTGGATTGCCTTATTCTTTGCTAGTGCCTGACCATTCTTACTCTGAGTTGATGGTTTCCCCTTACTGTTATGAGACTTCCGATACGCTTCTGCCTTACTTTTGCCCATCGCCAGTTCCTCAGCAAACTTCAGTTGTTTAGGGGTTAGTCGCTTTTCTTTACTGGTTGATACTCCCATCAGAAGTGTCTGCATGGGGATTGTCTCTAGCCCTTGCTCGATCTGCTTTCTAGTTAATCGTTTCATCAGTATTTGGTAGGTATTTCGATAACCCCGATATTAGGGCATTACTGGTAGGACTGCAAGGGATATCTCCCTTATTGGTATCTCTGTATATCTATCTATGTGAGGAGTTGATACTGGGCTGTTTGCCTTCGGCATTACTTCCCGCTTTTAGGTCTCAGTCGCCAGTTCAATCCCCCCGCTAACCCTTATCCAGTAAGGGGTAAAAAATATTTTCAAAAAGGTATTGCAAACCTCTTTATTTTTTCCGATACTGTCGGTAGGTGATTAAACACCGATTCGACTACTAGGAGAAAACAATGTTAGCAACAACACAAGAAGCAGTGCGTGAATATACGGAAGTTGTAGGTCGTGAGCATACTGATCGCCAGTGGATTCTTTCCCCATACGATTCTTGGGAATTGAATCCCTTTTATCGTGGTGAGCCACAACCCCATCCTGAGTGTGATGACGAGTGATACCTACAAGCCCATGCACTGCGTGGGTTTGTGGATTATCAATCCCGATAATCATTAACTGCTAGGAGATTCAAATGAAATTAAGTAGATCATCACTTGGTGCAATCCTCACCATTAAAAAAACTGGTCGTGGCAAGACCGCCATGTATTCCCTGACTGTTCCAGAAGAATATGGTGATACCACCATTCAAGATAAGTATTACAAAACCATCCTTACTATTCGCATGACTTTCTTAAACGCATACGCACCACTGGAGAATTAAATGACTACTACCACTTTAGATTTATCCCAGTTTTATGGGACTGAGAATTACTACAAGTCCTGTTTGTTTGCACCTAACATGGTTCACACTGACGGGGTTCAATACTTCGCTGAAAATGCGGGAAATGGTGCGTTTTGGTTCTTGGATATTGTTGCGACTGAGTTCTATCCATTACTCAAAAAAGACCCTTTTCTTTCTATTGTTCTGCAAGTGAAAAATGGTCATGCCAATATCTTTGTTGAGGATGGTAATTGTGAAACTCTTGAGACTCGCACTATTGAGCATACCGATTGCCCTGATGGGGATTACCACTTCTTCTTGACCGACAATGTCTTAATGCTCAGTTCGGAGTATTGATATGCCCATGCTCGATACCCCTAACCAAATCGAGTTCTTTAGACTTCTGACACTGCGTCAAATGCTCAAGTTGGAGTTGTTGGGCATGAAACGCAGTGGTAAGTCTGCTTACTCGATTATCAAGCAAGAGACTGGTCTTAAAGGTTCTCGCCAGTCTGTTTACGAGCAATTCTCAAAACTACTTGGAAAGGATTGATATGCGTATCGTTGAGTGCCAAGAGACTGGTCGTATCCTTTGGCGGGAATGGAAGTGCCAGTGCGATAGAAAGGTCTGCTCAGATGGATCAGGCGGTGATGTTGCCTGTGATTGTGGGCAGTTGTTCAATGCCTTTGGGCAACGATTGGTTGATCCTTGCCTGTGGGAAGAGAATGACGATTACTAGACAAACTGATGAGACTTGAATAGTCGAAACCTAGTGCATGAGTCCGCAAATTGCGTTTACGCATGAGTCCGCAAATTGCACTAGGTCTTTGTCAAACTGCTAGGAGTAAATGATGAAGATGAAAGTGAATCTGTATCAGATTGGTTTTCACTGGGAAGATAGTGATCTTGGGCTAACCAATGCTCATATTGGGGTAATTCAAAGCCCTGATGGATGGCAAGATGAAATGGAAAACACTGCACTGGATGAGCAAGTGTTTTTCTATTTTGATTCTGATGAGGAAGTGCGGTCTCTAAAGGTCGGTGATGTTATCAGTGATGGTGCGGTAATAGACTGGATTGACTATACCCCAATGTATCGTGAAGAAACCATTAAACAAACTGCGGGGGTGTAATCATGGGATGGACTGGAACACAATGGCATGGGTCTGGGACTAGAAAGGACTTCCTGATCCATGAGTTCAAACAAGGAAACGATACTCATTCGTGGTGGATATCGGATTTATCCATGCGTGGTGCAGTGTGCTATTGCATTAGTTGGTCTGAGGATAAAACCACTGGCGATAGAAAACACGAGGGCATGGTGATCCTTACTGAAAAGCGTAAGGATGAGCCATACTGGATTTACTACAAGGAGATGGGTGAGAGTGTGTTGCCCTACTACTTTGATGCACCAGTGAGCCTGATAAACAAATTAAACCAGTTGGGTGAGCCATGCAACGATAACGCTAGACAATGGCGGGATCGGTGTTTGGAAAATGCACAACGAGCCAAGATTAAGGTGGAGTTGGGGACAATCATTGAGTTTATGAAACCTTTGAATTTTCAGGGTCGTGGTGGGATTTATCAGGAAAGCAAATTCACTATGGTCTCGCTGAATGGCAAAAAGGTATTCAGAACACAAGAGGGTCGGCTATGTCGTATCACAAACTGGAAGAAGTTGGAGTATCGGGTCTTGGGGGTGCAATCGTGATCCATATTTACGAGTGTTTTGAATACATAAATCAGGATGGTGTTGCCTTGGATGAGTTTTGGAATGAATACCGAGATGATGAGGGCAATATCGTGGTCGTGCCAGTTGAGGATCGGCATTTATTCAAAGTTGTGGAGAGGTGCTGATATATGTGGGACTGGATACTGGCTATGTGTATAGCATATGTTGCGTATGTGGTTTGGAGTGCCTTAATTGTTTTTTAACTGGGAGAGTGTGATGAATGAGTGTGTTTACTGCAACAATGTTGCACCAGTAATTACAAATCCTGTTTGCCCTAAGTTTGAGCAAGATGATGGTGATGAGGATTTTGTGATTTGTCGTCATGTTTTGATTCAAGATACAAAAGGATGGTGCGAAATCAATTTCAAAGGAGAGTGTGATGAAACGATTAGATGAAATGAACAAAAAAGAATTGGATAACTACTGGGAAGATATTGCCAAGGGTTTACTGCTCAATAAGCGGATCGTGCAAGTGCGTTATCTGACCAAGGAAGAATCTGAGGATATGGGATGGTATGAACGCACTGTTGCATTTCAAACCCAAGATGGATTGTGGTTCTTTCCCAGTCGGGATGATGAGGGTAATGGCGGGGGTGCATTGTTTACGAGCCACGATAAGGAATCCTGTTTGCCAGTCATGCTTTGAGTGAGACTTCTATGCCCTTGTGTGAGGACATAGGGATTGTCATTCGGCAATCATAACTTTTAACTGCTAGGAGAATGTTATGGGTTTAGATATGTATTTGACTGCTAAGAGATACCTTTGGAATGAAAAAGACAAAGAGGTATCCAAGAAAATCAATGAAATCGTTGGGGTTGAGACTTACGAGGAAGAATACTTCGGCAAGTCCAGTTTGCGGGTCAAGGGTATTAGCATTGATGCCATGTATTGGCGCAAAGCAAACGCTATCCATGGATGGTTTGTGGAAAACTGTCAAGGTGGGCGGGATGAGTGCCAAGAGACTTATGTGGATCGAGCCAAACTGGTGCAGTTGCGAGACTTGTGCCAGTCGATTCTCGACAATCCTGATAGCACTGGCGATACGGATTTAGAACCTAGGCAAGGATTCTTTTTCGGGTCATACGAAAAGGATGAATGGTATTACCAAGACTTGAAGAACACTGTCGAGGGTCTTACCAAGGCATTGTCGTTGCCCGAAAAGGAATACGACTTCTACTATCAAGCCAGTTGGTAGGGGGTCGTATGGACTTTGATGAATGGTATGAGAAATACAAGCCGATTAAGAATCACCTTGCAAGGGGTGAGGATCGGGATTACTTTGAAACCTATGACCTTGAACTGGGCTATGTGTTGGGGATCGCTGACACTAACCCCAGTCGGGTGTGGACTTATGTGGATGGGGATGGCGGGACTTATGTGGTGGATGGTTATCACTTGGTCAATCGTATCTATTACTACATTACCGAAGTGCCATACGAGGGTGATGGGCTAGAGGTTTGCGTAAGCAGTGATGAACCATACGAGGAGTGTGAAGATGCCTAAAGAACTGATTGATAAATTCATTGAACAGATTCAATCCGACATTGAAAGCGGAGATGCTACTGCCATTGAAGAGTTTTTAAGAATTGCTTTGATTTACATACCTGAGAAATACTTAATTTCTTACTTATCTGAGGAGAGACAAAATGCCTAAATTTAAGGTAAAGGCTTACGAAGAAGTTTATTACGAAGGCGAGATTGAAGCAGAAGATCAAGACGAAGCAGAGACTGAGTTTGCATTGTCTTTGGGTGAAATTAACCCACTAGCCATTAAACAACAATACACAACACTTGAAATCAAGGAGATTCAAAATGCCTAATTGGTGCGAAAACAGTTTATATATTTCCCATGAAGATCCCAAAATGATCGAGAAATTGGCTACTGCATGGGATCAAAACAAATTCTTTGGAACTATTTATCCTGAGCCTGATTACACAAAGGTCAAGGTCAGTCCTATGTTTCCTGAGATCAAGGGGAACAATGATCCAGTTAGCCCTGAATCAGCATGGTGGGATTGGCGGGTGCGAAACTGGGGAACAAAGTGGGAAGTTGCTTCTGATGATTACGAAAAGCCCACTGTGGATAGTGATGGGAAATCCATGAAAGTTTACTTTTCCACTGCGTGGTCTCCCCCCACTGGTATCTACGATAGGCTAGTCAATGATGGGTATAGCGTGGATGCCTACTACTACGAGGGTGGGTGTGCTTTCTGTGGTCGTTATGTTGATGGTTCTGATGAGACCTACGGGATTGATGGGAACTGGGAATGGGTGCGGAACAACATTCCTGATTCGATTGATACCGAGTTTGCTATCAGCGAGAACATGAAAGAGTGGGCTATGCAAGAACTCTATGACGAGATTGAAAGTCTCAAAGAGGATGTAGAAAACGATCCCGATAACGCTGAACTCAAGGCTACATTGGAATCCAAGACAAAAGAACTTGAGGAGATGGAAAATGCCTAATCATTTCTGCCTTTGGAGTGTAAGCCGATTACGCAATCTGCTGATTGAACTTAAAGCGGGTGGGGTTGGCATGAAAGATATGCCATACATTCGGCAAATTGAAAACCTAATTTGGGAGAAAGAAAATGCCTAAAGTAATGATTGAGGTGGACTTGCCTGATGGTCAGGAAGTCCCCAGTGCTGAGGATATTGTCAAACTAACCAGTCCTGATTACTTTACCGATACTTGGTGTGTTGAGGATGTGCGTGAGGATCACGACTGGCTAACCTTGGATCAGGCTAGAGAGGTCATTGACCTGATGTATCGCTACCGAGATGCCAATGTAGGCATGAACTGGGATGTCATCCGAGAGATTGTCAGGGAAAACTTTGACAAGCCAGAGGGCTACTGCTTTATCGAGATCGCAGAGAATACCCTTGATCCTGAAATGAAATTTGGGATACAGATATGCTCGGATCGAGAGGGCAATATCGTAGATGAGGTTGAGTGGTTTGCTACTGAGGATGATCTCAAGACTGCCATTCAAGATTTCAAAGATAACGATTTCGTTTTTCCTGATGAGGAGTTAGCCCATGCTTAGTCAATCTGATATCGAAAAAGCGGGATATACAGTCCTTCCACAAGGTGGGTGGATGTTCGTTGATCCTGAAATCGTGCCAAGAGATTGGGATGATATTGCCAAGAGTTTTGGGTTTGATCCGAACTGTCGTGGGGTTTACCTTTGCGTAGTTGGTGTCAGGGAAGAATCGTGGGATGAGGGGGATGAAGATGCGTAGATACGGGGTGTTGGTCAGGTTCACGGGAACTACTTATGTTGAGGTGGACTGCCCTAACGGGGATGATCCTGAAGAGTATGCGATTGATTTGGCTGATCCAAAGGATGTGGATGAGTGGGAAACCGAGGTTATTGAGGTAGATGAGGTTGATCCTAATGAGTAAAACTGTATTAGAACTAATCAAAGAACACTTAATCACATGGCCACAATCGGTGGATTCTCAGTTGTGGAATGACCGAGTTGCCGAGTTGATTAAACGGGTGGAAGAACTGCAAAGCAAGGAACAGAAGCCCGAATAGGTTTACCTAGCAGTAAATGGATACCCCCAGTGCAGTTTGACTGGGGGTTTTTCTATATCATTTGGCTATCAATAACTTCTTGAGAGATAAGGCAGTCTTGAACAGACCATGAGCAAGATAGTGATCGTTGAAATCATGCCCGACTGTGTCAGAGATCCAATAAGGTTTGCCTGTCTCTTTGGCGATTCTTTCTCCGACACCACTGGGGTCATTGTCGGCAACGACTATCCCATTGGGGATAAGACTCGCTACTTCCTTGAGGTTTCCTGCACTAAAGCAGACATGGATAGCGTATCGCATTTTATTGGCTCTCATTACCGCCTGAATCGAGAGACCAGTGGCGAGACCTTCGCAGAAAATAGGGATACCTTTTGCGTCAAGGGTAAAGACTGCCCCCTTCGTCTCCTGTCCATAGAGAAACTTCTTATCCCCCTCGTCATTGATGAGTTGGCATCCTACTATTTTTCCACCTTTACGCATGGCAACAATTAACTTGCCCTCGCCCTCTGGAGTGTTCCATACGGGCATGACTTCGTTGGGAAATCCCTTTTTTGCAAGATAGGGATGAGGCAGAAGTTGGGTCTGGTGCATGATCCATCCCGCTTTGGCACTTGCCTTGTCTGCCAAGCGTTTGCGTTCATTGATGGCTTGGTCTTTTTGTCGGAGGAATTGTGGGGTTAAGGCAGAATTGCCATTGTTCTTCCACATACTTGGCTTATCCATGGTTGCCCAGTTCTGCACCCATCCTACATCGCCCATGTATTTGTATCTGCCGTTACGCTTACGGGGATGATCCTCAGTCGGGGTCGATACCCACTTAAACGGGATGATGTTATCTACGATTAGCCCATGCTGACGGGCAAAGTCCTCAAACCGCATCTTTCACCCTCTCTAAAAACCATTTCCATCTTCTCTGCTTGGCGATCATCAAAAGATACTCTTTGACATACTGCTCAACAGTTAATCCCAACTTTCTGCACAATCTAACCTCGACTTCGGTCATCCTGATAGGCATTATTTCTTCTTTGCCTCTACGCTTTCTAACGATCATAATTTCTCCATGTTATGGTGATGGGATATGTAGATTCAACGCCCATCTCGTTGTTCGGAATTGCTTACAGCCAATCAAATCAAGCTGGTGCAACTGTAAGCAGAAAAAATATGTTCGCATCTACAAGGCTACTAATACTTTTTAATAATCTACAGCACCAGCCCCCAAACTCATTTAATCCCATGCCTTTCTTGTAGCAACTTGGCAAATTTTTTGTAATTAAAAATTTGTAAGTCCTCGTCTGTCATCCAACAATATTCAGCAAGTTCCTCTATTTCTTTATTAGTTAGTGGTTTAGGCTTCCTCTTTGCATCTATCTCATTGACCTTGATTAGGGTCTCTGCGAGTTGCTGAATGTTCTTGTGCTTACGCAGATATTGATCTAATGCCTCGCCCGTTAGGGTTCTGTCTTTGTCCTTAAATCGTTTCATGCTTCCCTCTTTCTTGCCCATTGAATCTGTTTATGTGTCACCCATTTCATGGTGTTGATGGATGGGGGGACTGGGGTATCTAGTAATCCCCTAGGCCATACTCCAAACTTCTCCCGATATTTATGACTAGCCCAGTTCGGGTTGTAGTTCCTCTGCTCTGCGATATACAGGAGTTCAGAGTAGAAAATCTGCTTGTCATCTTTTCGTGCCTTGCTTCCCGCTACGAGTTCGATTAGTTCCCCAGCCACGCTTTCGACCATGCTCTTACGCTTACGCACATAGCCACAGGCGGGGCAAGTATCACTGTTCTTAGGCCATAGATAGGCACAGGATGGGCATTTGAATTCCTTCTTGAGTTTTTCAGTTGGTTCACGCTTTGCCCTCTCGGTCTTGCCAGTGAGAGACTTCACTCCCTCGGTGTAGATTTCATCCCAGTCATCTCTGAATCGTAGGTAGTTCCCTGAATGATCGAGCCACAGGGCAAACTCCTTGCCCTCATGGGTTCGCATCACTCGCCCCATCTGTTGGATATGACTGGATAGAGACTTGGAAAAGGGTCGGGCAGACACACCGATTAGGACATCCGATACATCGAAACCCCTGGTCAGAATGTCGGTAGCAATCAGACCATTGATCTCGGTATCCGACTTGGCGAAGTCCTCGATGGCTGCCCGTTTGAATTCGTCATTGTCTTTGTAGGATATGGATATAAAGTTGTAGCCTTTTTGGGCAAACTTATCGACCAAGTGCGCACCATGAGCCACGCCTGAGCAGAATACGATGGTTTTGACGGGCTTTCCGAACACTTCATGGGTTTTCTTGATCCATTCATCCACGATATCGCCCGTAATCTGCATCCCTCTCTCGGTGGTTTGATCGGCAGACCACTCTCCAGCGACCTTTTTTACACCCGTCATATCAATCTCTTTGGCGATATACACCCGCAGTGGGGTAAGCCACTTGTTATTGACTAGATCCTCGGTGGTTGCCCCGCACACCACATTCTCGTAGAGGTCTCCAAGACCTTTGGTGAATGGGGTAGCGGTGAGCCCGATGACCTTGACCTTGGGATTGTTCCTGATGTATTCGGAGGTTTGCGCCCGTGCGATATGGCACTCATCCACGATCAAAAGGTCGATCTCTGGAAAATTATCTCGCCTCTCTAGGGTTTGGGCAGAACAGACTTGGAGTCGGTTTAAGCGGTCAAACTTCCAGTGGTCGGCTTGGAATACTCCATGGTTGATGCCGTATTTGGTCAGGCGATTACTGGTCTGGTCGACCAACACAATGCGGTCTAGCACCATCGCTGCCCGTTTGTAGTTGTCTCTGGTGGCTTTCATTAAGTAGATTGCCACTTCGGTCTTACCAAATCCAGTTGGGGCATACAGCAGTTGGGTTCGATGCCCTTGCTTGAATCCCTCTCGTAGAGCATTGACCACATGGATCTGATGCTCACGCAATTCTAATTCCATACACACTCCTAACTACCAAGTTCCCCTTGGCTTGGGCTGGGCTGATGCCCTACTTCTTTAGCGTAGCGACTAACTGATCTGCCAATGCAGACAAGAATTTGGCTTCTTCTAATGCTTCCTTCATCTTGCCCTCATTGGCTAGTTCATACGCATCTCGCAAGGTCTTACGCATAACAATGCAGACTTCTGCGTAGTCTTTCATACAGTCTCCAGTTTTTTGAGTTTGGCTTTTAATGACTTCACAGTGCGGATCAGCTCTGCGTTCTCGTTCTGATAGAGGTCTCGGCTTTCACGCAAGGACTTGATCTCGATATCCTTGATGCGGATCTGTTCCCGTAGGTCTTTGATGGTCTCCTCGGCATCAATCTTCTCGATCTCAGTCGCATCCCACTGGCCTAGTGCGATCTTGTCTTTGAGCATGGTGTTCTCATCGGCAAGGGCATTAACAGTATCGGCTAATTCCTTAACCTTCTGCTCCATCTCGGATGGCTCAGTGGTGAGGTCGGGCTTGGTAGTGGGTCGTTGGGTTGGGGCTTTCTTTTTCTTTGCACTGTCGGTTTTCATGGTGGTTGTATTGCCATGCTTATCGACATAAGTAACAGTGGTTTGGGCTGGTTTCTTGGCTTCCTCTTGCATCGCTACACGCACACGCCCAACAGTCATGCTAGAGACATTTAGTTCCTTGGCAATATGGTTGTTTGACCATTTGCTGTATTCCTCATCGGTAAGCATGATGCGGATAATGGCACGAATATCTTCAGGTTTGAGACGATTGCCGTGCTTGTTATTGGCTTTCCATGCGTAGAACTGCGCTTCACGCAGTGTGCCTGTATGGACAATGGCTTCGATACTCGCTACCCCATTAGCTTTGTAGCCAAAGTAGCGATGAAATCCATCGACTAGCCAGTATGTTGAGCCATCGTGAAATACTTCGACTGGTGGGAATACCACGCCCTCACGCATGACTTCGGCATATTCTTTAACAAGGTCTTGATCCAGTTTGACACGAGGTTGTGTCCCGCCATCCGTGCGGATGTTGAGAATGTTCAGCTTCTTCATTTGTTGCTCCGATTGAGTTCGATATTAAATTCCTCAGCAAACACACGCTTGAGGTTGCTAAAACTACCATTGCCAAAGTTTGTTATGCCACGCAGTTGGTTCTTGTCAAATAACTGCACGACATGGCCTACAGTCTCGCATCCTTCTGCGACTAAGCAGTTGTAGGTGCGCACTCTGATAGGCACTTGGTTCAACGGGGTAGCGTAGATTTTAGCCATATCAGGCTTGTCATCCTTAAAGCGCAGACGGGCATAGGCACGTTCTAGTTGTTGTTTTGCCATCGCCAGTTGGCTTTGGAGATCACCCATCTCCTTGCGCTTCTGTTCTTCTTCCAAACGCTGGTCAATAAACTTCGAAAAGTTCGCCAAGTCAGCAATACTATTGAACTCCACAGTCATTTTCATCACACTTCTCCTTAAAATGGGGCTTCTTCAAACACATAGGCTGGTTTCTGTTGTTTCACTCGCTTGTACGACCAGCCCTTACGCACAGCGACTATGCTTTTTGCTTCCTCCAAGCGCCCGACTATTCGCATCAGGTCGCCCATCTCATCTCGTATCTCGTAAATCAAACGCTATCCCTCCAATACAGCGCCCTCTTACGCTTACGCAATCCAGCCACACGCTTGACTGGTTGCTTTATCTTGCCAAGTATTCTCAGCGCATCCCGTAGATATTTCGGGTACACCAGTAGCTGAGTTGCTATTATTTTGCCGCTTAATCTCTTGACGGCTTGTTCAAAATTTTGCTCGTTTAAGTTCATGCCACATTCACTTATTAGTACAGTTAAGTAAGTAATACAGTCAGGGACAGTTGCTTTTTGGTGAACGCACCTAGCCTATCCTAGATGCCTTCAACAGTTGCTTCTTGGAGCCACTGCACCCGCCAGACGTGCGATCAAGGACTCTGGCTTCGCCATCCTTTCCCCTGTTTCAGATCTAATCCCACAGTAGGGGTTCTTCCCATATAGCTGCCGTTAAAGCATCCGACCTATATGGTGTAGCTGTGAGATGAATGGAAAAGTGTAGATGGCAATATGCCTATCCACAACCTTCCCGTTCATTTCCTAGCACGATTAGATTAAACCAACGGAAATATTTTTGCAACAACTTTTTGCACAAAAGAAAAACCCCCAGGAGTGTGAGCCTGGGGGTTTGTGGTGAGTGTGTCACCGAGGGGCTTGCTTTGCACAAAACCAAACTGCTAGGAATGGGAAGATTGTGCGATACCAGTGTGGGCTGGTGCACTAAATATAGCACATGACTGTAGAAAACGTCAATATATTGTGTTCCAGAGTAGTCTATAGGCGTCTATAGGCGTCTACCGTGTATCAATGATGCCCATTTCAAAGAGCCAGCCGATGGTCTTGCGATGAGCCTCTTCCCACAGCTCCTTGCGCTCCTCTTTATCCATCTGGTAGCCCTGATCCAGCTTGGAATGGCATCGAAAACACAATGCTGCGATGCGGTAATCATGGGCTTTTAGGGATCTACCCTTGCCATCCCGTAGCTGGTTCGAGTGGGCAGCGCACACTGTTCCATCAATCGTGCCACAGTTCTGACAGGGAGACTGCCTAACGGCTTCTAAGAGCTTTTTGTTTCGGTAAATACTCAAATCACATCATCCGATTGGTATATGTTGTATCGTGCCCGTAGCGCCCGTCTGATCTTTGCCAAGGCATTCTTCTCAATTAAAGATACGGCAGCTCTGGTAATGCCCAGCTCCTTGGCTATCTCATCATGGGTAAATTCAGGTTGTGGCCCCTTCACCTTCTTAACATCTTCCGTCATCGTCATCATCTATCCTCACACTTGAGGATACATTGTATGCCCGATTCCACGCTGCTTGCCAGACGATCCAATAATTGTTCAGTATTTTTTGGGGATGAGGCCAGGGGTCTATGTTATTCATAACCCACTGGTTGAACTCCTCTTCCATTCGATTAGTATTCGATTCCATTTTTCCTCAGTAATCCTTGCAATCGTTGGCACTCAGCCTGAACAACATGGAGCTGGTGGCGTAGCATCTCTTCCCGATCCTCTTTGTCTTGGATCGATACCAGACCAGCAAACGGGATTGGTTCCACGTTGATGGTTACTGAGCCGTCCTTCTCTTGGATCATCTTGTTGTCTATATATTCACTGAGTGTAAAGTTTGTCATTTGAGCATTTCTCCGAAGTTGGGATGTTGGGCGAGGTTGTTATTTCCACCCTCAGTGATATCGTATCCGTGTCCTTCGAGATATTCAAATAGTTGTTTACGCTTAGGTTCAAACCATGGCTTCCAATTCCATGCTTCAAAGATGATGGGCGGGTAGTTGTTCCCTTTGATGGTATCAATCCCGCCCTTGATGACCTCCAGCTCATGGCCTTCTACATCAATCTTGATTAGCCGTACCGCTTGATGCCGACCATCGTCTAGTGGGAATACCACCATGGGTTCGGTAGCACCTTCGGTCTTGCACTCGTAGTCATTCTCACGCACCTCTTTATCAATACTGAAAGCCCCGATGTTGGATTCGGTTGCGTAGTCAGGCACAACAATATCAAATCGCTTGGCTTTGTTGGATAGCCCAAAGTTGTGGCAGTGTAGGTTGTCTAGCCCGTTGATAAAGGTATTGGCACAGAGCTGGTAGTAAACGATCCGCTGTGGCTCAAAGGCATGAAAAGTAAGCCTGGGGTTAGCTCTAGCCAAGGGGATAGAGAAAGTCCCCAGATTGGCTCCAATGTCTAGCACCACGCCATACTCGTGCTTTTCTAGGAGCTTCTGGGCTACCCCAAAGACCTCAATCTCGTAGCCTTGCTGACGCACCGCATTGGAGATCAGGTCGTTGCCCTTGAATACTAGGTACTGTGTTCCGTAACAGTTGATAAGTTCGCAGTTCGGTAGCATTATGCCCTCGGCAGTTGACCAGCAAAGTTGTATGTACCGCTATGGACTAGGTTTGCCCAGGGCGCAGCATAGACCTTAAAGCCATTCTGTCTAGCCAACTTGCAGAAATGGTAGTCCTCAGAGAGTAGACGGTTAGTAGTCTCATCAATGCTGGTTGCGAAGAACTCATCAATAATCTTCTTCTGTGGGTTCTTATCAATAATCAGGATCATATCGTTGGTGTATTTGGGCACTTTGGGTTGGAGTGCTTCAAAGACCTCACGCTTAATCAACATAAAGCCTGTGCCACCGTTATCAATCTCCATGGGCTCGTTAATATTGCCCGTGGATTCGGTCACACCACCTACTAAATTAACCACAAAGGATCCCGTGTAGTTGTGCAGATCCTTATAGTCCACACCCTTCTTGACCGCATCAGCGACTAGCATCCAGTTGATTTCCTTCTTAGGATATAGACCGCAGATGATGTCCTTGTCAGCTTGTACCATACGGACAATATCCTCTGGCTTGAAGCTGATATCGGCATCAATAAACATCAGATGACTGGCATCCTTGGCCTGTAGAAAGTCATAGGCCATGCCGTTACGGGCACGAGTAATCAAGGACTCATTCTGCATGTAGGAGTAATACATTTTGATGCCATGCTTCATAAATTCTTGAGTGCAGTTCAGGATTCCCATGGTGTAACCGCCTGTGCAAAGACCGCCATACATCGGGGTTGCTACGAATAAGACTGGGGGTTTCTTTGCTTCTACTGCCTGTACATTCTCTAACATTATTTAGCTCTCCATGGAAAATTGCCGTTGTAAAGTTGATTCATAAACTCGTTGCCCTCTCGGAAGAAAACCTCCGCATCTGGGCGCAGTCGGTAGTTCACTGTATATAGCCCAGTGCATCCGTAGCTGTAATAGTCTTTAGCCGTAGACACCGCCACCCTAGATAGGAGCCTGTCTGTCCAGTAGTAGTCAGTCTGCAAGGTGGTATTGATCTTCATTAGAAACTCGGTCTTGAAGCAGTAGCAGTTCATATCGACCAAATTGATATTCTTCCAGCTTGCAAAGATGCCTAGGCTATCGCAGTCATCGTTGAATAGGTAGTTATCTTCCTGATCCACGCACTTGCGTAGGCTATAGCACCACTCATGGTTTCGCCCTGGCATGTTCATCATCTGTAACATGGTTTCTACATGATTCGGATCAAACCAGTTGTCCTCATCCAAGAACAAGACATGCTCGGCATTAACCAGATTGGAGATCCCCGCATAGACTCGGTTGCCAAAGAACTTGACGCCCTCTTTCTTGCTCCAGTGGTTATCAGGCTTGCCCGTATTCTCAGGCAGTAGGATGATCTTTTTGTTGGTGTATTGCTTCGCCCAGATCAGCTCGGCAGCCTTCTCAGCATGCACCTGACCATCAATCACGATCCAGTGTTCACATGGCTGACCCTCGGTAGAGTCCATGGCCTTGGCTAGGAACGGTAGTCCCGTTGTTGGGGTAATTACGACTGCGCTCATTTCTTTAGCCTCTCCCACATCTGCGAAATGGGCATCGCCTTGATCTCTTGCCACCCAATATAGGTACAGGCAATCATAATGAACACAAAGAAGCCAAACACCAACATAAAGATCAGTATGGCAAATGTAGCCACAAATAGAATCAGTAAATTAACGATGGTCGTAATCATTTAATCCCATGCCTTTCTTCTATTGCTCTAGCAAACCTGTGCATAACTCCATTAGTATTGCCACCAGCGTTCCAAATTTGATTAAATATTTTTATTATTTCCTCATCACTTAATGGCTTTGTTTGTGGTTTACCAGCATCGAACCCATACTTCCAACCCATCTCTACAAGCAACAATTCATCTTTTGTATAGGCTTCTTTTCTTGGTTCACCATCTTCTAACCAATTACCATTCTTCCATTCTGTGAATGTTTTATACATTATTTAATTTCCTTTCCAAATCTTGAATCATTGCTTTGTGTAGTTCTAATTCAACAATGTATGCTGACAAGTTTTGTTCCAACTCCGCTATTCGGTCTGCTTGTTGGCGAAGCATAATTGATGATTGCTCCAGCATTTCATAATCAACACCTAAAGCATTATTCAATTTATATGCTAATTCGTATGCGTTCATTTCTCACTCGCTTTCTTTAGTATTGCTTTAGCAAATAAAACATTCCAATTCTTATCTGGGGTGCAAGTTAAATTATTGGCTATTGCTTTTATTTCCTCATCACTTAACTCTCTTGGTGAGGTGTAAAGTGGAATATTTATTTCCGAAAATTTGCTTTCTTTAGACTGAAGTGATTTTCCGTTATCCACATCTATAATCATCCATGCAACAGGCTTCATTTTTCACTCGCTTTCTTAAATGCTTCTTTCCAACGGATTAACTGTTCTTTCTTCCACTCGTCACGAAGTTCATAGTTAAACCGCAATACACCCTCATCTGTTTCGCAATAGTAATCAAAGGCTTTGTTCAGTTCATCATCACTTATCTCTCTTGGTGCGGTGTAAATACTTCCATGCTGACCAACTTCATTACTTCCTGTGCATTTATGGCGATGGTTTGATGCTTTTGGGCATCGCTTGTTACCGCAGTCAGAACAAACAATCATTCTTTGTGATGTAACAGGCATATGATTTTCTATAACACCTACCAAACAAGCATGACAATTACCGCATCCATCACATTGCGGTGCGGTGTAGAGTGGAACTGTGTGGTAACTTGTCTTATTCCAACTAAATGGGTCACTCATGTTGTCGTTTGGGTCAATCCATGCAATAGGTTTCATTTCTCACTCGCTTTCTTTAGTATTGCTCTAGCAAAACCGATAGGTAATATTCTTGTGCCAACATACCATTTAACGGCAATCTGTTCTATTTCCTCATCACTTAACTCTTTTATTTGCGGTGTGGTTAAGTCCAATTTATCAATAATTTCATTTCTATTTGCAAGTAACATTTCTAAATGCGCTATGCGGTCTGCTTGTTGGCGTAGCATATATGCCGCTTTAACAGTTAATTGAGTGTTATCTCTGAGCAGTTCGTCTGCTAATTCGTATGCGTTCATTTCTTCCTCACCGCTAGTTGGTAGTTCTGTAATACCAAGTCGTACTTGCCCACAAACCCTTGCATGAAGCCTTGGATACCCACTTTGGTTGGTTCCTCTGGGTACTCGTAGTCATCAAACAGCATGACACCGCCTTGGCGCAGCAGACCCCAGGCCATAGCTGCATCGGTCAGGGTCGTAGCTGGGTCATGATCTCCATCGACATAGATGAAGTCAAATTGCTGTTGCTGCTGGATGAGCTGGGATAGTGCTGAATAAGACTTAGTTTTCATAAGCACTGGGATGATCTTGGTATTGCCAACCGCTTCCCTGACGTTATCCAAAAAGCGTTTCTCCACATCGGGCATATTGGGAAATGGGTCAATACTGACTATCGAGCCATCATTGGGTAGGTTATCAATTAGCCAGCAAGTAGACCGCCCTTCGTATGCACCGATCTCCAAGAACGATCTGCGCTGGGATCCGATCTCCAGCATGCACTTCTCAAAGTTGGGAATGTTGTGGGTAAACCAATCCGCAGTAAAGTTCATTTGGTCTTAGCCTTTCTTTTGATCGGGGGCAGACCAACAGTCGGTTCCATGTTGTCAATCATGTCATCGGCTATCGCCCAAAGCTGGGCTGGATTCCATTCCTCTTTACTCATAATGGCTCCGCACAGGGCAAAGCCAGCAAACAGGATACGGGTATGCTCTTTATCTTGTTCTGTCATGGTCTCTTCCTTGCATGTGTTTGGTGTAGAAATAGGCAATCACTAGAGCCAAGACAATGCAACCCAGTCCAAAAAATAGATGGGTCATTTCTTGATCTCCAGTGATTCGATCTGGTCGGTAAGAATCGAGCCAAGATCTTTGCCTTTGATGGCAATCATCTGCGCTTCTGGGCAGTCGTAAACTAGCTGCGCAGCATCCTTGATCGCTTTGTTGTAGCCACTGGTATATGCCTCGTTACCCTCAATAATCATAGTGATGGCATCACGGATTAACTGGGATGCCTTGCGTTCTTTGGCAGCCTTCTTTAACTTGACGTGCATCTCCAAGGGGAGGTATACCGAGTAGGGCACTAACTTTTTTGTGTCCATGCTGTGTACTCTCTATATATTTTCTCTAATCTCTGACGTGCTGGTTCGTTGGTCTTGAGTTCGGATCGAGACTTCACCGCCAAGTAGTCTCTTAACCACTCAGTTGTAGACTCCTCGTCCTCTTCAAAGATCTGCGCATCAGCATGCAAGAACTTCCAAAACTTTGGATCTCGGCAAAGTAAACCAGCGATACGGATAGCCCGATCACCCTCAAACTCAGCCTGACGATCCATAGGCGTGTCCTCGCCAGACAGCCTGACCATGACCACCTGATATCTTGCGCCCACAAAATCCCGCATAATTGATGCATCAAGATCATCTGGATGTATATTAAGAGTCAAGATGTATCCAGTTTTGTCTTGTTTAAGGGCGACCTTAATTGCCTCAAACTGAGGATAGTTCTTGGTCATATCTTTTTTTCCTCAAGTCGTTATGTTTTTTATTAATCAATTTGTACCTTTCTGGATTATTTTTTCTCCAATTTATTAATACCTCATGTCTGCAAGACTTACACTTTGATGTTGGGTATGGCTTTTTCCCATCCATTCTTTTACCAAACATATCTAGTGGCTTAATAGTTTTGCAAGCTCTACATAATTTGCTGCCAACAGGAACTTCTTTGTAAGAATCTCCTGGCATAGCTCCATGTTTTGTGTTACAAGACAAACAAACTATGCCCAAAGTTCCATTTCTGTAATGCTGCAAAACAGCACCAGTAGACCTATTGCCATCATCAATCCAGTGCATTAAACAACCACAGTCAACGCATTTCATATCAACGGGAACTATTTTTTCTATCTCATAAATAGAAGGAACATACTTTCCGTCTTGTCTTGCCGTTTTTTGCATCTGAATAAACCTATGATGTTTTTCACAACGATTAGCTCTTCCGTGTCTTTTGATGGCGGTGTCACCGCATATGTAACATTTCATATAATCTCCTTACGAGACTTCATCATACAACGGAATTTCATCATTGGCTCTTATTCAGTCCTAACTGATGTTCTAGGTAGGAGATAACAGCCTTGTAGCCAGTGATCTGGTGCTTGAGCTCCATGATCTCTAGGTCTTTACCATCAATAATGTCTTGCAAAGACTCAATGGTGGTGCGATCTATTGATGGATTTGCCCGACTAAGATGCTCATTAATCTCAGCAAAGGTATATGTCTTTTTTGTTCGACCCATATTGGCTCCTAGTAAGGTAAGTCATTGTCTTGGGGTTTCTCGTATGGCTCAGAGGCAGAGATCGACAAGGTTTTCTTGCCGTTGATCTCTTTCTTCCAACCCGCTACCGCTATCTTGATAAGCCCCTCTGGGTGCTTTCTCATTAAGTCTTTAAGCAACTCACGATCAAGATGCAGATCACCCCTGACATCAGGGTGACTGTCGGTTTTCTTTTTATCGTTAGGCCACAGAGTGCCTGTGTTTGGTTTTGGTACAAATGCCATTACGCTTCCTCCTTAGTAAATTCGTTTTTCTTGGCAGTGAACTTGCCCATCATTTCCTTGAAGAAGTTGGCATCGGTAGCCTTGACGGTATCGAATAGCACCTTGTTCTTCTTAAAAATCAACATGACATCTTCCTCGTTCTCGGTGAGATCGAGTAACTGGTGAGATGTAATCTTGATGAGGTCGAGCCAGTCCTCTACGTTCTCGGATGGCTTGGCGGGTGCAACAATCTGCCACTCGCCTTTCTGCCCCTCAATCTTTGGGGCTGGCTTGGGCATTGGCTTAGGCTCAACCTTGGCTACGGGCTTTACTTCTACCGCACCAGTCGTAGCATCCAAGGCATCATGCTCCACGATCTCAAAGGCATTAGTCCATAGATACCTACGCAGATAGGTCTGCACTGCACCCAGATTCTGCACATCATGGCAACCCTTGAGAGATGCCGATGACATAGGTGACGAGAACATGATCGAGGTTCCATCCTCTACATCATTGATCTGTAGGTAAGCCATGTGCTCGGTAAACGAGACTACACCGCATAAGCCCACATCGTTGCAGATTTTCTGAATCGCTGGAAGAAAATCCCCTAGTTCAAAGTATTCGTATCCAGCAAACTTGTTCTTGCCCGACTTCGATAACTTTGTATTTTGTAGCAACATCCTAGCCTGTTGCAGTTTTTTATACACGCTCATGCTTTTCACCTTCTTCATCAATAAAGTATTTTTTTCCGTCAATAGTGACCGACATATCTACATCACAGTTACATGGAGCATTACGAAAAATCCCACACAGATCCTCGTGCATGACTTGAACATCAGCAAAACATGCCTTTGGTATTGACCCCTTGTCTAAAGCCTTCATCAGGCGGTGCATATACTCACTCATATATCCCCCTTAACAACCAATAGGCTTCCATGGACCATCTTTGGAAATATCCCAACAGCACATACCGCCACGACCATCAGACTCACATTTGATTTGAGCCATAACACCAGTAGACATTAGGGCGATAATCGCCACAGCAATTAGCTTCTTCATACATTCTCCTTAGTAGATAAATAATCCCGATACTGTTGGCAGTATTGGGAGACTGGGCAAAAGTTAGCACACCGAGTACGCTCGCCCTGACGCACTTCGATCTCAAAGTCCTTGCCATAGTTCTCTAATGCTTGGGTAGCAAGGGATTCTGATTCATACAAGGCTTTCGCCCTGACATTACCTTTTTTCTTCACCGCCCATACTGTGGGCTTCTCCCACATCTCTTCGGGGGTGCAGTCTGGCAGACCGCCATCGGTCTCAATGGCAAACTCACAGGCACTATGCAGTGAGATACGCTTACTGATGTAGGCTTCCCTCTCTTCCATAGTCCATAAGCGCATTGGGATCTCCATGATCGGAGCCTTGGGGTAGCCCTCTTTCTCACGATCCCGTCTGCTCCAGTCACGCAACATCGCCACGATGGTGACGGACTTGACTGGCACATGCTTAACTTTTTCTACAAGCCATGCGTAGATATTTAACTGGTTCTCCCAATCAGGCTTCTCGTTCATAGCTGCCCATACCGAGGTGAACTTATAGTCCTTGACATGGATGCCATCGGACTCAACCTCTTGGAGATCAATCGCCCCAGTGATGTGCCAACCATCATGCTCAACATGAATCCGTTGCTCAACAATGTGGTTCTCATCCTTGCCTTGTTCTAGGAAGTTGTGCATGGCTGATCCGACTACCGACCATACCATCTCAGATACATCTTGCTCCAGTTCATCCTCGAACTTACGGGTGAGTGCCACGATCTTGGGGCTATTGAGTAACTGGGTAGCCGACAGATGTGCCTTGCCCTTGTTGTAGGTAGGGCGCTCCAAGACATTCACGAATGTCTGTGGAATGTTGTATAGGTTAGTTAATTTCATGGTTTGCTTTCATTTCAGCAAGCCGTTGCTCAATGTCGGCTTGCATACGTTGCATTACGAAGTGGCGCATAGCTGCTTTCTCTTCACGCTCTTCCTTTTTGTGTTCAAAATATCTGCGCTCTTCGATACGAGTTTTCCAGCCTTTCTTCATTTGCTTGCCATCAAGAAAGCAACACAAAGAATGACCACAAAGGTAGTGCATACGATCACAGTAAGGCGCTCAGCGTTACGCTGACGATGCCACTTTGGTGGGTGAACAAACAGGCTCTGAATGTAGATCATGTCCTCATCATCAATAGGCATGGGCTTTGGGGATTCGTTATAGCGGCAGCCAATCTGCACACCAGTCGAAGTGGTATACGGAACAGTTTTCATTTTTTCTCCTAGCAATTACACTGGAATCAATTGTGGCGTATTGTTTATCCTATGTCAATAGGTTATACTCACATTAATTCATCTACTATATTCTCACTATAACAGTGTTATAGTGACACAGGGAAAACCCTAATGCACATACAATTACAACTACCCTATCCACCCAGTGTGAATCACTATTGGGGGCAAGCTGGCAATCATCGGTTCATTGGCAAGAAGGGCAAAGAGTTCAGAGCCCAGGTGATGGATGCGGTCAATGAGGCTGGAATACAGCCCCTAGAAGGCCGTCTTGCGGTTCACATAGCCTTATTCCCACCCGATAAAAGAAAACGGGATATAGACAACGTATTGAAGTCCTTGCTAGATGCCTGTGAGCATGCTGGCTGCTTCACCGAAGGGGATCAGCAGATTGATGAATTGCACATTACCCGAAGAGACATTATTAAGGGCGGGGCATGCACAATTATCATCATCCAGATCTAAAATGAAGATGCCGCAGCAATGTGGCTTCTTCACGTTTTGGGGGGCTTAGAACACCCCCCTTTTTTTACAGTCCAGCGTCTATACGCATCTGGATAATGCCTTCCAAGATGTCGTTCTTCTGGCGTTGCAAGTCCGTGATGTCCTGTCTGCGCTGCTCAGGCGTTATATCTTTACCTGACATCTCACCAATCATACGGATCTGGCGGTTGATATCCCGTAAGGCGTATTCCATGCCAGTGACGTATTCACGGGAGGCAATTAGGTCAGAATACTTGTCATAGTATTCGTCTGCCTGTTTGTCTTTGCCACGCTCTAAGAGCTTCATGTAGGCCTCGTAACGGTTGTCTACGGTTTTCTTGAAGTCATAGAACAAATCCTCACGACCACGAGGCACATCAGCTGTAATGAACGAGCCATACAGTGGATTGTCCTTAGCTCTTGCCGATGGGCGATCTTCTGCGAATAGATTGGACATCCACTGCGCAGCCGATCCAGTTGTGCCGAACATACCACGCACAAAGTGATCTGCCTCGTGTATCGTGACTGGGAA
>OGVQ01000058.1_pt1 | contig 29847 bp, 25 predicted proteins | sample 1575801 | NCBI WGS metagenome assembly OGVQ01 (sample SAMN07581550, study PRJEB24739) | freshwater metagenome | place: Singapore | collected 2015-04 | reverse complement strand
AGTAACCCGAAGTCACCCACCCGGTTTGTCACAAATGCCTTTTGACAAGCATCCGCTGCCGCTTTGCGGTCATACCAAAAGCCAACCAGGAGGTAGGAACACATCCCCACCAATTCCCAGAAAATGTAAACTTGTACTAAGTTGGGGCTGACCACCAGACCCAACATTGACGAGCCAAACAAACTGAGATAGGCGTAAAACCGCACGTAACCTGGGTCATGCGCCATATAGCCATCGGTGTAAATCATCACCAAAACGGCTACTGTTGTGACAATTACCAGCATTAAGGCTGTCAGGTGGTCAATAGTGTAGCCCATCGTCAGATGAAAATTACCTGCGGCTGCCCATTCCAATGTCCAAAGATAAGGCGCATGGCCTTGAAATTGACTCCACAGCAAGGCCAAAGACAGTGCCATAGAAGCTCCCATGAGAGAGATAATGACTACAGCATTTAATTGTCGCAGGCGGTTTGTCACCTGATTTATCGAGATTAGCCCTAGACCGACTAGCATTGCTCCCAAGAGAGGTAATACTGGAATCAGCCAGGCATACTGATAGATTACTTCCATCACTAACGCCTACTTTTAGAATTCTGTACAAACAAATGAGACGATGAAAAAATGAAAATTCAATGGGGTGAGGGTTTGTCTTTGGGATTAAAGACTAGAAATTATTTACTAATCTCCACTGCTTCTGATAGCCCAATACCTTCAAGTTAGCTTGAATTTTCCCGCTTCAATCTTCAGTTAACTGAAAATTTTCAGAACTGCTCATAATTGTGACACATACCCTTGAGGATAAAATACCCTACCCTATACCCTTTGGGTGGGGTGTTAATCATGGTTTTATATTTGTTTAGTTGTCAGTTGTCATTTGTGAGTAGAAAAAATCTTCTCCCCTGCTTTCCTTAACTCCTGACTCCTGACTCCTGACTCCTAACTCCTGGTATATCTATTTTCTCGTGACTTGTATAGGTAAGTTTAATTGCTTCTAAGGCTAACCGTAGATCATCTCGACTGCGAAAACCCTCTAGCCTTTGTTTAACAATACCTTTTTCTATCAACAGCAAAGTTGGTAATGATGTCAGTCTATAAGTATTTGAAAGCTTGAAATTTTGATCAGCATTAACTCCCACTAGCTTAATTTCGTCACTACATTGGTTTTGAAATTGTAGTAACAGTGGGTGAGTGATGCGGCAAAGACTACACCAAGGTGCTTCAAAATTAACTAAAACGGGAACTGGAGATTCTAAAACTTCTTGAGTAAATGTCCGTTCACTAACCGACAACACCATGACACCTCTTGGATTATAAGGTTTTTATATCAAAATTAGCTGTCAGCAGGAGCAAATTGGCAAGTTATACCACTTTGAATTTTAGATTTTCGATTGAGGATTTTGACGTTTTCCTGCTGACAAAAGAGCCACCGTGTATGTCGCGCTGGCTTTTTGACATTTCAAATCCCAATTACTTGTGACTAATAGTCTGGAGAAATTAAGCATTCAACTATCAGTAATTAGCTTTTATCTATAGATAGGTTTGTCCTCAATTCACAATTTTGCTTAATTCCATCATTGTTCATGAGAGAAATTTACAAGCTGGTATTTGTGTTTTGGGTCTATGGCTGACGGCTGAAGATTGAATGCTGTCGTTTTTTGTGTCCACCAATATAGATAACTACTTGTGAATCTAGGTGCGTAAGTTATACCTATAGCTTGATGGAGAAATTATTTTCTTCTTTCCGGTTGGAAGATAGTCTGATGATAGATGGTTGAGTATATCGTACATTGTTTTGGTAGGAAGTGATCAGCACAAAGTTTTATTAAATTGATATTTTTTGTTGATCTTGGGGATCAGACTAAACTACCACATTATCCTACTTGTTGCGGTTAATAACAAGGGGTGAGACCACCATAATAAACCGATGAAAATAGCAACCCCTAAATAAGCAGGACGCAGAAATTCTTGCCAGTTTAGGGATTGACGGCCATCAATAATTGCTTGAAAGGGAATAATGGAAGTCCGTTGTTTGACTAGTGCAAAAGCTTCTCCATAGCGTTGGCTTAAACGGCGATCGCCATGCCATACTCCAAACAGGTGATGTAATACTAAACCGATAGAGGTAACAAGGGTAAAGCTAGTACCTAACCACAGAGTATGAGCCACACACCAAATTACCTGTCCTACCATTTGCGGATGACGGGTAATACGGATAATACCTGTTTCATAAAGATGAACTTGGGGCTTTTGAATAGCCGCAATTTCTAGTAGATTGAAGGTTGCAGGATATAAAAAGAAAAAAGATATCGCTGATAGTACCCAAACTAATGTTCCCACGCCTGGTATACCTTGTACCTGCCAAAGTTGCCAGCCATCATAACGGTGATTAAAAAAGTAGATAATTAATAGCCCTGCTAAGGGTAGGCTAATTAAGGCAAAAATGATGCGATAAAGTCTCGGTCCAATATATTTTTCCGCCCAAGGACGCAAAGCAGCCCCGCCGCTATGAGCGATCGCAAAAATTAACTGTAACCCTAGCATGACAAAATGACTGGAGGTAAACCAAGGATTGGGGATCATAGATACAACTCAATACAAAATTCCAATGCCAAGAGGCTACTATAGGTAAACATCTTGACTTTTAACAGATTATACACAGGATAATTTTTGTCAAGATGTTGTGGTATGTGTTTTAGATAGTTCTTCAAATAGACCTTGCGCCTAAATCATCCTTAGTCACAAAGCTATTCCCTTGATTTATTTTTAAAGTTTCTCTTTCCCTGTTTCTAGGTTAAGTCTTATGTCTGACCTTCCTTTTACATTAGATCAGTTACGTATTCTCAAAGCGATCGCCCAAGAAGGGAGTTTTAAACGTGCTGCTGATAGCCTTTACGTCTCCCAACCGGCTGTCAGTTTGCAAGTTCAAAACCTGGAACGGCAACTGGATGTTCCTCTATTCGATAGAGGAGGCCGTCGCGCTCAATTAACTGAAGCTGGGCATCTCCTCCTCAACTATGGGGAAAAAATCCTCAGTTTGTGCCAGGAAACCTGTCGCGCTATTGAAGACCTGCAAAATCTCCAGGGTGGGACATTAATTGTCGGTGCATCCCAAACCACTGGGACTTATCTGTTGCCAAAAATGATCGGTTTATTCCGGCAAAAATATCCAGATGTAGCCGTGCAATTGCACGTCCATTCTACCCGGCGCACGGCTTGGAGTGTATCCAATGGCCAGGTTGATCTGGCAATTATTGGCGGTGAAATTCCCTCTGAATTAGGGGAATCTTTAGAAACTGTTCCCTATGCTGAGGATGAATTGGCGCTGATTTTACCTACGTCCCATCCCTTCACCAAATTAGAAACAATTCAAAAAGAAGACCTATATAAACTACAATTCATAGCTCTAGACTCCCAATCAACTATCCGCAAAGTCATTGATCAAGTTCTGGCTCGCTGTGATATTGATACCCGGCGCTTTAAGTTTGAAATGGAACTAAATTCCATTGAAGCTATTAAAAATGCTGTGCAATCGGGTTTAGGAGCGGCTTTTGTCTCAACTTCAGCGATCGCTAAAGAATTACAAATGGGCGTTCTTCACTGTATGCCCATCGAAGGCGTTGTTGTGAAACGAACTCTTTGGTTAATTTTTAACCCCAACCGCTATAGATCTAAAGCAGCAGAAGCCTTTAGCCAAGAGATATTACCTCAGTTTGCCAATCCTAATTGGACTCAGGATATGTTGAAAATTGCCAAAATGAATCTACAACTAACTACATTGGATCTAGCAATACCTAACTCTGTTGATGAAAGTTAAATTCTTTTATTATTAGTCAAAAGTCATTAGTTAACGATAAATTGCTAATGGCTAGTGACTCATGATTACTTACTAACAAATAATTTCGTAGTGGAAATTATCCCATAACCCGGAATTTATTTGTGATTGTCAAACAAAATAATCAAACAGACCAGCAAGCAGGAGAAGCTTATGCCAATTGGTTGTTAACAATTCAAAATCAAGAACTAATTGAAAAGGCTGGATTTGTCAGAATTAAATAATTAAGTTATTGATAACTTCTCGAATATTTGAGTTGCCTAAAGTAGTTTAAATCTATTTACCAATTGATAATTATTCAATTCAAGGAAGAGGTAATTGTCAATTTTTGAACCAGGCAAGATCAATAATTGGAACCTGGTGGGTGGCCCCAATTTGCCGATCTAGCCCCATGAGCATTCATAACCAAGGAAGTCAAGACATATTATTTCATACCCGATTACCCAAAATCTGTTTGTGGTGGTCAAACAGACTTAGTAAAGATGAGGAGCAGGTTCAGTAACTAATTACGCCAACAGGGTTGGCAAAGATCCACTGATACCTGCCATTGGTGTATCCAAGAGTGGCAAACTCTCAGCCAACATTGATCAAACTGCTACTCATTAGAGATTGCAACTACCCTTTAGCTGGCTCTATTGATAGATTCTGCGGGTAGGCAAATTAGATTATCTCCTTGGGTAAGGATTAAGCCGCGTTGACGTAATTTACCCATTAAGCGAGTGACAGTCACACGGGTTGAACCAATGGCGCTGCCAATTTGGGCATGGGTAAGGGGGAAAGGTAAGCAATAACCACGAATCACATCAGGATCAGTTTCACTCATGGCTGGCTCTCCATATTCCTCAATCAGTAAGGTGAGAAATCCTAAAAGTCGGTCAATTGTGCGGCGTTGCCCCAAAGCACTTAACCAGAGCAACTTACGTTGATGCTGATATCTAAAAGCATCCATAACTTCACGACGGAAGTGAGGCCAGTTGTCTAGGTCATGCCAGTACATCCACAGAACTGCTGTTTGGTCAACGTGGGCGTAGGACTGGAGTGTGAATGGAGACTGGGCGACAATTTCAAAGGGTTGTCCTGCACCAACAAAACCCAAAAAAGCTTCTTCTGGAGTTCTGTTAATGCGTCGGGAAGTTAACTGACTGGCGGTAGCACTAACTTGGGCAGTTCCTACCATGCGGATAGCACCTCTTTGGACTAAATAGAGCAAACCAGGTCTAGCTGGAATGCGCTCATCTTTACTGAAGGTGCGGCAACGGTAGTGTTCTTGAGCCCAGTCAAGAATACGTTGCCAAGTCAAGAAAGGACGTGAAGCTTCGGAAAAGGAGGATGGAGATTGCATAATTAACAAAGAACGTGTGGCTGAAAACAAAGACGAAATAAAAAAAGTGCAAGGAGTGTCTTTGTGTTAATGGGGTAGGCATAACGCCCTACAGCGCCAGCCCTCCAATAAGAATAAAAAGCTAAATTGCTTTCTATTTTTTCTTATACTTCCTACTGTACAACGAGGGTAGTAAAATTTACCCATCTTTTATACATTATTCATCAAATTTTATCCTACTCTCATTTTTCTTTACATAGACTAAACTTCTACCTCAAGGCAGATGGAACAGGATAAAATGATGCACTCCATAAATTTTTTACAAAAAAATACGTGTATCCTCAACTACTTTCTATCCAAAATAAGGCTATTAAACAGTTAATAACTCAATATTTAGATGTCGCATTCGGTAATTTTACCAATAATGGGAAAATTGCAGGCATAGAAGTGAAAAAAGTTCCTGTATATCAAGGAGGATACAATCAAAAAATTTTATATATCTCTAAGGTGGAAATAGGGATATCAAAATCTCATAATTCACCTGCTATGGAAATTTCTCAGATCATAGCCACTGTTACCAAGGACATTGCCCAGTATTTATCCCAGCACAGTAATCATCTATTTTCTATCAGAATCGTCCCCCCTGGCGAAATTCATCTACAACTCTTTGACTCTACTTTGGCAGCTTGGTTACAAACTCTCATCATTTCCCCGCAAACTAGAGACTTTGTAAATAATTATGCTGATCATCTCTCACCAAATTGTTTTACCATTCAATACGCTCACGCACGTTGCTGTTCTTTATTACGACAGGGACACCAGGAAGGATTAATTCAATGCACACCCGCACCTACAGGTATAGAAAATTCTGTACAATCTATACCTTGGCTCGATGGTGATCAAAAGCTTTATCTTCAACACATTGATGAGAGTTTTTTAATTTACCAATTAGTCAAATTAGTAGACAATTTGGCTATAACTAATTATAATTCAATTAATTGGCAAAAAGCGGGTGAAAAATTAAGTCAAGCTTTTGAGAAGTTTTGGGGTAGTTGTCGAATTTGGGGGGAAGTAAAAATCAATTCTCTAGAATTGGCACAAGCGAGATTAGGATTAGTAATGGCGACTCAGTTGGTTTTAAAGTCTTTATTAGAAGATAAATTGGGAATTATTGCCCCTAGAGAACTTTAAGTTATATTTACAAAATCTTTGAAAAAATCTCTTGACACAATAAATATCCTTGGCTACAATATGGGATGTGTGAGGAGCGAACCAGAAAAGACACCGAGACGAAACACGGCCAGTCGTCGGTGTCTTTTCTGATGAGTGGGTATTACTTCAGTAAGAATTTTTCTATGGCAACTGCTGCACCATCTGACTCTACATTAGGTGCTATCCAATCAGCTAGTGCTTTAACTTCCGCAGGTGCATCACCCATGGCCACACCAATACCAGCATAACTGAGCATTTCTACATCATTGAAGTTATCACCTATCGTCATCACTTGATGACTTTCTAAACCTAGCATTTCTTCGGCTAGGTAACGGACAGCATTGCCTTTATTTACATCAGTATTAGCTGCTTCCAGGAACGTGGACACAGATGTAGTCATATATACTTCTGTAGGGGGATATTGACGACGTAAATTAGCTAAAAGTTCTTGAATTAAATTTGCGTCATCACACAAAGCTAAAACTTTAGTCGGTTCATAATTTAATAATACTTGGCGTAAATCACCGACGGGAATAGCAGTCACACCACAGCGTTCTTGATAATTTGCGGTTTCTTGCGTGATTTCTCGCACATAAAGCTGATCATTGATGTAAAAATGGACTGAGAGAAGCGATCGCAAATCTGGCTGTTCAAAGTATTCTAGTAACTCGTAGGCAATTTCCCTAGATACAGGTAAATGACGGTGAATTTTACCAGTATTGGGATCTTGAATCCAAGCACCTTGATAAGCGACTAACGGTAGAGTAGAACCAATTTCTTGATGAAACCGTAAAGCAGAACAGTACATTCTTCCCGTCGCTATTGCCACCTTAACCCCTTTTGCTTGCACCGCAGAAATAACTTCTTGAACTCTGCCATTAATATGATTAGAATGTCCGGCAATAGTCCCGTCTATATCTAAAACTAATAATTTAATCTCTTGATCATCAGTAGATGCTTTGTGCATAAATTCCCCAGCATTGAAGTTCCAGTAAAAGAGTGAACTACCCACACTGACTTGAAGTACCAAATACAGTGTTGGCTTCTGTACTCACGGGGTAGTACCGCAACTTAGACTTTCGCCCAAGTCTTGGTCTTATCTCCCTTCCTACAGCACCAGACGGCTGATAGCCTGGGTGGCGAAGCCATACCCTCTGCCCTAATAATGCAAGTTGCTAGTTATAGTCATGATGATGTGCGGAAAATAGTACGGGTGAAGCATTCGGGCGATAACCTATCGTTGAAACCATTGATTTTCTGTCCGAATGCTTCGCCCCTACAACTTATTGAGTCTAAAATAGGTCTATGTTCCCAAATTCGGCTAATTCAGTGATTTCAGATTCTTTAACTAAAACAAATCCTACCATCATCCTTGTAGATGGACACTCACTAGCATTTCGTTCCTACTTTGCTTTTGCTAAAAGTAGAGGAGGTGGACTGCGTACAAAGGCAGGTATTCCTACTAGCGTCTGTTTTGGATTTATTAAATGCTTGTTGGAAGTAATGAAAGCGGAACAACCACAAGCAATAGCTGTAGCATTTGATCTAGCTGCGCCTACATTTCGTCATGAAGCAGATGATAGTTATAAAGCGAATAGGGCAGAAACACCGGAAGATTTTATTCCCGATGTAGAAAACCTGAATGATTTATTAACAGCTTTAAATATACCGATTATTACACAACCAGGTTATGAAGCGGATGATGTTTTAGGAACTTTAGCACAAAAGGCATCTGCAGCTGGTTATCGAGTCAAGATATTATCAGGAGATAGGGATTTATTTCAATTAATTGATGAAAAAAAAGGCATTACCGTTTTAAATTTTAGTCCTGAAGCTTTAAAACGTTCAACAAATAGTATCACAGAATTTCAAACAGAACAAGTTAAAGAAAAATTAGGTGTTTTACCTACACAAATTGTAGATTTTAAAGCCCTCTGTGGTGATACCTCTGATAATATTCCTGGAGTTAAAGGAATTGGGGAAAAAACAGCAGTAAAATTATTAAATACCTATAATTCTTTAGAAGAAATTTACACAAAATTAGATGAAATTATAGGTGCAACTCAGAAAAAATTGATTGCGGGTAAAGAAGATGCGCTTCATTCTCAATATTTAGCTAAGATAGTTGTAGATGTACCTCTAGAAGTAAATTTAGAAGATTGTCAATTAATAGGTTTTAATACTACTAATTTAATTCCGATTTTAGAAAAATTAGAATTTAAGAAATTTATCGAACAAATTAACGAACTACAGCAAAAATTTGGCGGTGAAGTTCCAGAGACGAAAACCGAAGAAACTAATAAAATTGCAGAAGAAGATAATGATTTATGGTTTTTTAGTGCAGAAGACACAGCTAACGCAGAAAAATTACCAGAGTCATCAATTCAAATTCGCATCATTGATACAGAAGATAAATTAAGAGAATTAGTTAGCATTCTCAAACAATGCACTAACCCAGAAAATCCTGTTGCTTGGGATACAGAAACTACAGATTTAGATCCCAGAGATGCAGATTTAGTGGGAATTGGTTGTTGTTGGGGAATAGCAGAAAATGAAACTGCTTATATTCCCGTCGGTCATAAAATCGGTAATAATTTAAAATTAGATTTAGTTTTATCGGAACTGCGTCCAATTTTAGAAAGTGCAGATTATCCCAAAAGTTTTCAAAATGCAAAATTTGATAGGTTGATTTTTAAATGTCAGGGAGTTAAGTTAGCAGGGGTAGTATTTGATCCGATGTTAGCAAGTTATTTGCTAAATCCTGATCATACCCATAATTTAAGTGATTTATCTTTAAGATATTTGGGTTTACAACTTACAGAATATAATGATATTGTCCCTAAAACTGGGAAAAAAGAACCACAAAAAAATATTTCTGATATTACTATTAATAAAGTAGCTTATTACTGTGGTACTCAAGTCTATGCTACATTTCAATTAGTTGGTAAATTGCGGGATGAATTAGCAAGAGTACCCGCTTTAAATAAACTCTTGGTAGAAGTAGAACAACCGCTAGAAGTAGTATTAGCGGAAATTGAATATACAGGAGTGAGAATTAATTCTGAGTATTTACAGGAATTATCTCAACAATTAGAATCTGAATTGGGAAAATTAGAAATACAAGCAACAGAAATTGCTGGAGAAACATTTAATTTAGGTTCTCCCAAACAACTGAGTTATATTTTGTTTGAAAAACTCGGTTTAAGTACCAAATATTCCCGGAAAATCCAAACAGGTTTTTCTACGGATGCAGCAACTTTAGAAAAACTCCAGGAAGTTGATGATACTGGTTTTGTGGATTTAATTATTGAAAATCGGACTTTATCAAAATTAAAATCTACCTATGTAGATGCTTTACCAGAATTAGTACATCCAAAAACCCACAGAATTCATACTAATTTTAATCAAACTGCAACTGCAACCGGTCGGTTATCTTCTTCTAATCCCAATTTACAAAATATTCCCATTCGTACCGCTTTTAGTCGTCAAATTAGAAAGGCATTTTTACCTGAGTCTGGTTGGTTAATGGTTGCTGCTGACTATTCCCAAATTGAGTTAAGAATTTTAGCCCATTTAAGTCAAGAACCTGTATTAATCCAAGCTTATCAAAATAATGAAGACATTCATACTGTGACGGCAAAATTAGTTTTTGAAAAAGAGGAAGTGACACCAGAAGAAAGACGTTTTGCAAAAACCATTAATTTTGGTGTGATTTATGGAATGGGTTCTTTGAAGTTTGCACGTTCAACGGGTGTTGATAAAGCTAATGCAAATGAATTTATTAAGCGGTTTAATCAAAGATATCCGTTGGTATTTGCATATTTAGAAGGTGTGAAAAAACAAGCTATTTCTCAAGGTTATGTAGAAACTATTTTAGGAAGAAGACGGTACTTTGATTTTACTACTAAAAGTTTACAAGAGTTAAAAGGTAGAAGTTTTGAAGAAATTGATGTGAGTAAGTTAAAAAATTTGGGCGCTATTGATGCGGGTTTATTACGTTCTGCTGCAAATGCACCAATTCAAGGTTCAAGTGCGGATATTATTAAAATTGCTATGGTGCAATTACATGAGGTTTTAAAGAATTATCAAGCGCGGTTGTTGTTACAAGTGCATGATGAATTAGTGTTTGAAGTTCCTCCTCAAGAGTGGGAAGAATTGCAACCACAAATTAAGTCAATGATGGAAAATGCTCTTAGTTTAAGTGTACCTTTGGTGGTGGATGTGCGTGCGGGTGATAATTGGATGGAGACGAAATAAACTGTCTGAATCAGGATATCCAGGATTAAAGGATGAACAGGATGAACACAGGTATTTTATGTTTGAGTTATTGAGTCATCTAAAGATGACCTATTGGGAATCAATTCCCAGTCGGTTTATCGGTTTGACGTTAATTTGAATCTAATCATCAATACTACACCCCTAGCAATTATACTTTTTTTACCATCAATGCTAATTGCTTTTCCAGGTAAATCTGAAGTTTTAATAAGCTAATATAAGTTCTGCAATATCTACCTCAGAAAATCCCATTAATTTTCCCACTTGTTTAATGTACATTTTTTCCGTTATGTGAAAATCACCATCACGCTTTGCAAGTGCAATCAAATCAATTAATAAACCTAAAGCATCATCGGGATATTTAGCTATTAATGAATAATCTACTTCTATTTTTTGACAAGATAATGAATTTTTAATTTCCTGAATTTCTGCCGATGTTAAATTAGCATTAGTAATAATCGTCTTGAGATATTCTTTCTCTTGAGGTTCAATACTACCATCAACTTTCATTAAATTAATCAGGGTTTTAATCTTTAATAATTCTAGTCTTTCTCCTGTTATATTATTTACTTCTATGTCAGATGTAGGAAAAAGATTATCAGTATATTCAATGCTACATTCACTTAATGATTCAGTTTCATCTAATATCTCAATTTCTTTTTCAAATATTTGAATAGCCTGATTACCTACTTGTTTAGTTGAATAGGCAGACCATAAACCCATAGCAGTAGCACCAACTACAGGTAAACATTTACTAACACTTGATTTCAATACCTGTTGGGCATATTTTCCTGCTATCCAACGAGCCATATCTTGAAATATTGGCGTGCTTACTTTTCGAGCAATAATTTTACTACCTTGAGCAATAATAACTCTATTTGCTACTGCATTGATGCCGGGGATAATTAATCCTGTACCCAATGAAGAAATTAAGACACCTGCTAATAGTTCCTTGTTTAAATATTGCTGCTTATCATAAGCTACACCCACATCATAAATCATGGCAATTTGGTTTCGCATAACTGTGATAATTTCTGGAGCAACTGCTAACATTCCCAATGGACCTGGTACTAAATTAGCTGCTACTGATATCCCACCATTACATTTTGCATAGCCATTGACAATTGAATTAGCTGACTCTATGGAAGGTCTTTGATGTTGATAAGGATTTTTAGCAAAGTAATTACTTCTGTTCTCTAATCAAAACTCCCATTCAATAACAGCAAGAATTGCCGCATTAATTTCTGACATTTTCATCTCAGAAACATCACCAAGTTTGCGAATGAATCTTTGTAAATCTACACCCCTCAGTTGTAAAACGTCAATTGCAGAAATTTTCGTCAAACTATTTGTAGTGTCAGGTTCAATTTTTACGTGCCAGAAATTTTGTAAAAAATATGTTTTCCAGTCTGTAACAGGAGCAATAAGTTTAATGGGAAGTTTACCTACCGCATCAGAGCTAATGACGACAGCAGGACGCACTTTCTTAATTTCTGCACCAATAGTAGGATCAAAATTAACTAACCAAATTTCTCCACGCTTAGGCAGATCACGGTTAGTAGTCAATGATGTCACCTGACATTAACTCCTTCCATTCCAAATCTTGTTGATAATGAGTAATCATGGTTTCAGTCTGACTTTCAAGAATGCGTCTACGTTCAGCCATTGGTAACTTTAAGAAAGCTATACGTTGTTCTAAAGAAAGAGATTGCTTTTCCACAGAATCAGGAGTATCATTTGGGATTAGAATCACTACTTCCACAGTTTGTCCTACGATAAGGTTGGGAGTTTCAATTTCAATTTTATTTCCTGGCAAAACTTTAGCCTTGAGATATAAAGTTGATTTCACGACTTAAATTTACCTCTAAGGAGTTTCAATATTTAATAGTAGCATCCTTCTATTATGAGGTACACATAGCGGGCAAGACTTGTACTGAGCTTGTCGTTCGCGTAGCGTGGCGTTAGCCATAGTATGCCGGCACCACAGTGTTTTCATCATTCAAGGCTGTACCTCATAAGACCGGGAACTGCTGTATATTATTTTTTCTCAATGAGTAAGTTATATTCAATAAAATAAATTAATTCTGTGATTAAATAGCTAAATATGACTATCTACGGTGCTGATCCAATTAATTTTGAGGGTGTGAGTGGCGATCGCTATTGGTTTCATCAACCATTTTCTTACACGGGAATAGCTGATATTGATGATAGATTAAGTGGTTTCCCTGTAGCGGTGTTTTTACCCCCTCATCACCTTCAACAAGATACACCTCTAGTTATCGGTTTACAAGGGATGTGTGCGCCTTATGGGTTGAATGCTTTTATTGTTCCTACCTTAACACAGATGGGTATTGCAGTTGCTTTGTTTGATACCCCATTTGCGGGAGAAAGAAGTTTAGTGAGAACCTTCACAGCAAAAGTAGAAAAAGAAATTCAACCTTTAATAGATAGGGGTATTCCTTTTGATACTAAATTCCTTTTGGACCTATTTAAAAAAAATGCTGATGATGTGAATAAAGTCCATGAATTTTGTCGTCAACGTTATGGAGTTAGTAATAGTAAATTAGCATTATTTGGCGTAAGCATGGGAGTATTAGAAACAGCATACTGTTTTACTGCTCATGGTATTGGGGAAAGATTATTAGGAACAATAGGCCATGCAGACTTGCGATATTTTGCTAAAACTTGGGGTGGTGGGATTATACCAGATTTAGCCGCTTCACCCTTGGGAAAAATCGCCGCTAATATTGCCCAACTATTACAACCAGACACAAAAGCTATCATCAATCTTTTACAACTTGTGAAAAATCTCAAAGATCCTGATGAATTTGCTATTGCTTGCAACCCAATGACTTATATAGATCAGGTAAAACCACATCGAAAAGTGCGTTTTTTAGTGGGAGATAATGATCTAATAGTAAATACTCAAGATGCTAAAAATTGCGCTCAAAAATTCCCAGATGGCGAATGTTATATTGTTCCAGGAATGGGACATGGAACAAGACGATGGGGACCAACATTTGTAGATCACGTTCGCTATTTTCTCAGCACTCAGTTAAATGATTGGTAATGATTCAGATGAGGCCAAAAGATCCCCTACTTCTCTCATCAATTGATCATTTATGGACACTATCAATCAAAGAAGTCGGGGATCTGGGTATGAACAGGTGCTATAGTTAAATTTAACTGTATGTTCATCAAGACTCTAAAATCATAAAATAATATCTTCTTGCGGAAACTGCACCATCACAGCCGTAAAAGTTGGTCATGGGTGTTACCCTAATGTTAAAGTTGCAAAGAGTATGAATTAGCAACTTTCTTTGTGAGACGCTAGGCAATCAGCGAGTATCAATGTTGAAAAAACTACAGAAAACACAAATTTATCTGCTTGCTGGTGCTGGACTATGTGCCTTTTTAGCCGGAGCAATAGTGTCAGCCCCCCAAGCTGGCAAATGGTTGAACTTGAGTCAGAGTAAGCAGGAAAAACTATCTGAGGCTAACAAGGTTAAGTCAGTTGTATTTTCTCTATTGTCTCAACCTGTACCAGAAAGATTAATAAAACTCACGGAAATTGCTGATAAAGGCAGTTCCCCAGATCGAGAACGCGCTCGCTATCTGTTAGCTAGTGATTATGTAGAAACTTCTCAAGGGGAGAAAGCTCTGAGTTTATTGACAGGACTAGAAAAAGACTATCCTGCTTTAGCTCCTTATATTTTACTCAAACAAGCTCAAGCTTATGATCTTTTGGGCAAAGATAGGCAAGCTTCCGATGTGCGACAAAAGGTACTCCGAGAATATCCCCAAGAAGCGGCGGTAGTTAAAGCTATCTATGCGATCGCTCAACCTAAGCTACAAGACAAAGCGATCGCCCAATTTCCCTCCCATCCCCTCACCTGGGAAATTATTCGCAAACGCTTAAAAGAAAATCCTAATCAACCTACATTAAAATTGGTCTTGGCTAAATATGCCAATGACGAACCCGGTATTATTGGGGTATTGGATCAATTAGTTAAACAACCACGACTCCAACCCACAGACTGGGAATTGATAGGTTCAGTCTACTGGGACAATAATGAATTTACCAAAGCTAAAAACGCTTATATTCAAGCACCCAAAACAGCGACTAGCCTCTACCGCATTGCCAGAGGATTACAATTAAATAAAGAACAAGATCAAGCGATCGCTGTTTATAAACAACTCCTACAAAAATTTCCTACCGCTAAAGAAACAGGTACAGCCCTATTAAGATTATCAGACATTGCTAAAGGTAAAGACTCTATCCTCTATCTTGATCAAATCATTAACAAATTTCCTGAACAAGCTCCACAGGCATTAGTTAAAAAAGCTACTTTACTCGACAATCTCAAGGATAATCAAGGTGCTAATAATACCTGGAAAATATTAATAGGTAAATACAGCCAAACCGATGAAGCAGCAGAATTTCGCTGGAAAATAGCCCAGACTAAAGCCAAAAATAATGATTATTTAGGCGCGTGGCAATGGGCGCAACCAATTACTGTTAATAACAAAACCAACATTTTAGCCCCCAGAGCCGGTTTTTGGATTGGTAAATGGTCAATGATGCTAGGTAAGCAACAGGAAGCTATGACCGCTTACAAATCTGTCATTAGTGAATTTCCTCAGTCCTATTATGCCTGGCGATCTGCGAGTATTTTGGGTTTGAATGTGGGTAATTTTGACAATCTGCGCGTGATGAACCCGACAATTATCCCCCCCCAACGTCCAGTTCCTCCAGCCGGTTCTGAGACTTTCCATGAATTATATTTACTGGGACAAGATCGTGATGCTTGGTATCAATGGGAAACAGAATTTAAAAAGAAAAATCAGCCTACTGTAGCTGAACAATTTACGGAAGGTTTAATGAGATTAACAAAAGGTGACTATCTGATTGGTATTGATAAAATTGCCAAATTAGAAGATCGAGAAACACCCACTGAAAAAGCCGAATATCAAGCTTTAAGTCAACAAAGCATTTACTGGCAAGCTCGTTATCCCTTTCCCTATTTTAAAGAAATTGAAAAATGGTCTACTTCCCGTCAACTAAATCCTTTATTAGTGACAGCTTTGATGCGGCAAGAATCACGTTTCCAATCAAAAATTAAATCTCCCGTCGGAGCAACTGGTTTAATGCAAGTTATGCCCAGCACAGGAGCCTGGATAGCCCCACAAATTGGTGTAGATTTTAAAAAAATCAGTCTAGAAAATCCTAACGATAATATCATGTTGGGGACTTGGTATCTTGATTATACTCATCAACAGTATAGTAATAATTCTATGTTAGCGATCGCTAGTTATAATGCAGGTCCGGGTAACGTCGCCAAATGGCTGCAAACCATACCCAAACAAGATCCAGATGAATTTGTCGAAGAAATTCCTTTTGATGAAACCAGAAACTACGTCCGTCAAGTATTCGGTAATTACTGGAATTATCTCCGACTTTATAACCCAGAAATTTCTGCCCTAGTTAACAAATATTCAGAAGAACACCCCAAATTACCAACGGATAGATGACAGTGAACAGTCAACAACTACCCCTAATATTAAGTGAATCTTCAAAATTGAGGGTGGTAATTGCTAAGTTGATAACATGAAAGTAGATGTCGAAAAAATCAATCTAAATGTACTTATTCACAGTTAAAAATATAACATTATCTACAGTCAGAAATTCTCCGTATTTTGCTCCTAAAAGCTCAATTCTTAATAGCAGTAGTAGAATAAAGGAAATATGGGAATTATATCATTAGTTATAGTTTCTCACAGTCAAAAATTAGCTGTGGGAGTGCGGGAACTAGCCATGCAAATGGTTCATGACACAGTTCCCATAGCCATTGCGGCGGGGATAGAAGATCCTGAAAATCCTCTGGGTACAGATCCAATGCAGGTATATGCAGCAATTAATTCTGTATTTTCAGATCATGGTGTTTTAATATTGATGGATTTGGGTAGTGCCGTCATGAGTACGGAAATGGCTTTAGAATTACTCGATTTAGACAAACGTTCTAAAGTATATTTATGTTCAGCACCTTTAGTAGAGGGGACAATAGCGGCGGCTGTTTCTGCTGCTGCTGGGAATAATATCCCCACAGTTATTGCTGAAGCCCAGGGAGCATTATTAGGGAAAGCCGCATTATTAGGTAGTACCGATCACCTCAAGCCCCACACCTGCCCTTTAGCCAAAAAACAGGGTGTAGGAACTGACAACTATCGAGAAATTCGCCTCACTATCAAGAACCGCTTAGGTTTACACGCCCGACCAGCCGCCCAATTTGTAGCGACAGCATCTCGCTATAAATCCCAAATTCAAGTACAAAATATCACAAGAGGCACAGCAGCAGTTCGCAGTGATAGTATTAATCAAGTGGCTACTTTAGGCGCGCGTCAAGGGCATGAATTACTCATTACTGCCATCGGTGCAGATGCTCAAGCCGCTTTGACGGCATTACAAGCCTTAATTGTCAATAATTTTGGTGAAGATGATAGTGCTGTGAAAGTTCGGCGAGTTCTACCCCAAGAAGTAACTCCAGCGACGGAAGGAGAACTGGTGGGCATTGGTGCTTCGGGGGGAATAGCCATTGCTCCAGCAATTCATTATGAGTCTGTACCCATTTCTATTAACCAATATCACATAGAAAATGTAGAGATAGAATGGCAAAGACTACAAGGAGCGATTCAAATAGCTAAAGAGGAAATTCAAACCCTATTATCCCATACTTATGTGCAAATTGGTGATGCCGAAGCAGCAATTTTTGATGCCCATTTGCTATTTTTAGAAGATCCCGTATTACTAGAAGCTGCACATCAGCGAATTATTCAAAAACGTATTAATGCAGAAGCAGTTTGGCAAGAAGTAGTAGATGAAGTTGCCAACTCTTATCAACAACTTGAGGATGCTTATTTACAAGAACGGGTAGATGATCTGGTAGATGTGGGGAGGAGAGTGTTACGAATTTTACTGGGAAATGCTCCACCACCTTTGGAAATCACCACACCATCCATCATTCTGGCTCAAGACTTGACTCCTTCTGATACTGCAAGATTAGATCCTCAGAAAGTCTTAGGTATTTGTACGACCTATGGTAGTGCGACTTCACATAGTGCTATTATTGCCCGCACCTTGGGAATACCGGCGGTTTTGGGTGTAGATGCCCAAATATTAAAGGTAGAAAATGGTACTTTAATAGGCTTGGATGGAGAGAGTGGCAAAGCTTGGATTAGTCCAGAACCTGCAATTTTAAACGTTTTAGAAGCTAAAGGACAAGCTTGGCAAACTGCGCAAGTTCAAGCGCGAAAACAGGCACATCAACCAGCTATTACTCTGGATGGAAAACGAATTACGGTTTTAAGTAATATCAGCAGTATTGCGGATGCTCAAGTAGCAATTAGTCATGGAGCGGAAGGCGTAGGACTGCTGCGGACTGAGTTTTTATACTTTGATAGTGACAGATTGCCAAATGAAGAAGAGCAGTTAAAAGTATATCAGTCTATTGCCAAGGTTCTGGAAAATCGGCCTTTAATTATTCGTACTCTTGATGTGGGTGGAGATAAACCGCTTCCTTATATGAGTACGGGGGTTACAGAAGCGAATCCTTTTTTGGGAGTGAGGGGAATACGATTTTGTTTAGAAAATCCGCAATTATTTAAAACTCATTTAAGGGCTATTTTACGCGCCAGTGCTGGCAATAATATTAAAATTATGTTGCCGATGATTGCTACTTTAACAGAAGTCAGAGCAGCGAAGGTAATTTTAGCCCAGGTGCGGGGGGAATTGCGCCAAGAGAAAATCCCCTTTGATGAAAATATGGAAGTGGGAATTATGATTGAGACTCCCGCCGCAGTAGCGATCGCTGATCAGTTAGCCAAGGAAGTAGAATTTTTTAGTATTGGGACTAATGATTTAAGTCAGTATGTCATGGCGGGCGATCGCAATAATCCCAGAGTAGCAAATTTAGCTGATGCCTTGCAACCTGCCGTATTACGCATGATTCAGCAAACAGTGCAAGTTGCCCATGCAGCAAATATTTGGGTAGGCTTATGTGGAGAATTGGCCGCTGATATTATGAGTACCTCAATTTTATTAGGTTTGGGTTTAGATGAATTAAGTGTTAATCCCCAAGCCATAGCCCCACTTAAACAAGAAATTACTAGATTAACAATGACGCAATCAAAAACTATTGCATCCTTAGCATTACAACAAGACTCTGCTGCTAGTGTCAGAGCTTTATAATTAAATATAGTCATAAACAATACTATTAGGATATGAAGTAAAACTTAGACACTGAAAAGCTTTTAGCACATTGGTAGGGTGTGGTTCGGCAAGCTCACCAACCGCCTCAGACTGCATAAATTCTGCAAATAAACAGATTTTTGATATCTGACGCACCCTACAACAGATTTCTGGTGTGACACTTGCGTAAGTTGTGCCTCCCCTTGACAAGTTGCGGGGAGAGGTTTATCAGAGGGGTCAAATTATTTTTGTCGAACTCATGTTAATCCAAATTAAATTCCACAAAATCCGGTAATCCTGAGTATACCATATTCCGATCTATGGCTGAGAAAATCTTATTATTAGTATTAGGAGAATTTAAACAGCGACAAACTAATTCGGCCACGTCTGCGCGATGAATACTACCAACAATATGGGGGTTTTCAGTGATAATTCCGTTGTTAGTTGCTGGTTCTGATTTTAAACCACCAGGACGGATAATTGTATAGTTAAGTCCACTGGAAATTAGATATTGTTCAGCTTTTTCTTTTTCAATTAAAACTGGTTTCAGTGCTTCTAAGGCTTGCGGAGGCATAGCTACAACACTATTACCACTACCAATAGAAGTTACCAAAATAAACTTTTGTACTCCTGCCTTAACTGCTGCATCAATGAGGTTTTTATTGCCAATATAATCAGGTTTAATATTATCTGTTGGTAAACCACCTAATGTACTGATAACAGCTTGAATAGGTTTATTTCCCAAGATTCCTTGTTCAACATCAGTTACATTTAACGCATCTCCTAAAACCGGATAAACACCCATTGTTTTTAGTTCAACAGCAGCAGTTTCCGTTCTTAAAAGTGCTTTAACTGGAATTTGTTTTTCTATCAAATATTTAGCAATTTCTTTTCCAACACCGCGACTTGCACCAGCCAGAAAAATGTAAGATGTGGTTGACATAATTATTGTGTAAAAAAGATACTATGTTTATATTTAACACAAAACTGTAATTTTAAAATGGCACAATTTCAAATTCAAAAGTAGCAATCAAACGTTCATCAATATAGACTTGTATTTGATGTTGACCCACAGGATCACCAAGGTAAATAGTCCAGAAATTTTCGATTATCCCATTCACAGGTGTGGTTGTACGGTGGGAAATTGCTGTTTTTCCATCTTTTGATATCGAGAAATTTTTATCATCTTGTGTGATCCAAGTTTCAGGAGGTTTTGGTAAAGTTAAAACTTCCCGCCATTTGACTTGACCTTGATAATTATCCAGTTTAATTCTCCATCCATAAGCATCACCTTGTTTTAAAGGAACTTTGTTAGTGGGGAAAAAATTGACTTTTCCATTTGAGTTAATTATTTTCACACCAAATTCTTTTTTATCCACAACTATTTGCTGAGTAATTCCGAACTCAGAAGATTTTGCTATAGTTTCTGCTAAAGCCATATTAGATTGATCTAAAACCGGAATCATCAAACCTAAACTACAAGAAAGACCAAATAATAAAAGCTGAGTATTGAGAATTTTAATTAACATACTTTTTTAGTAAATAAGTAGGATATAAAATGTATATATCCTACTTAAAAAAAGAATTTTTGGCAATCGTTAATCTTCATCAAGCGCAGGTAACATTTCTTCAAATTGCCATAATCTGTCTTTATTTTCTAGAAACCAAATGCGAGTTTCTGTAGTTAACTTACCCCAGATAATATCAACGGGAACATGGGGAGAAGCATATTGAAACTCTTCACCGAGAATTTTCAGATTAGCTTCTATATTGTTAGGAACACCAAAATCTTGCCAATCAATTCTTACATTTCTGCCGGTAACTCCCGCAGTCGGATCAAAAATTAATTGTGCGGCTCTGATTAAATCGGCAAAATGTTGTGGGTTTAGTCCAATTATTTCTTGAATTGGTGGTGATTGTTGAGGATCTTGAGACATTTTCGCTGGAGTTATGTAGATGTATAATTTAAAGAAATTACTGCCAGAGACTATCCCAGTAACTCTAGTTTAACGCACAAAATCCAGATAAAATCAACTTATTGACATCAATTATTTAGTTTCTACAAAAACTGTAACTGCCGCTACAGCTATCAACATTTCATCATTTTTATCGTTCAAAGAAGCAATAGCTAAACCATCTACTACCATTCCTCCTGCTTCTAATATCAGGGTTTTTTTACCAAAGGGAAGAACAGCTAATACATCTGCTTCCCGTACTTGTTCCGGGTAGGGAACTGCAACTTTAACTTCCACAATCATTTCATTAGGATCTGTTAAACCTACTACTTCCATAATACCAAGAAGGGCATTGTGAGCGATCGCATTTCTGACTGCTCTTGCTGCTGCTACCGTCGGTTCTTGTCCGTGCTGGTCTACACCCATTCCCATTTCGATAATAAAGCGTTTTAGTGGCATAATGGTTTTTTGTAAATTTTATACTTTTTACTCTATCGTTTTATACGATATAGAAACCATGGATGTTGGTGACAAGTTAGAGAACTCCACAAAAAAGATGAACTCCTTGTACCAGCACTTCCCTATCCAATCTTGTGGGATGGGTATCACCAATAGCTGATAACTAAATCCTTACGTTGCCGAAATATCAATTAACCAGCGTACTGTTTGCGGGAAAATAATCACAATTATCAACACAATAAACTGTAAAATCATAAAAGGAATTGCACTTTTATGAATATCCAATGTACTTAACTCTTTAGGGGCAACACTTTGTAAATAAAACAAAGAAAAGCCCACAGGTGGAGAAATAAAAGCAGTTTGTAAATTAATTGCCATTACCACACCATACCAGACCATATCAATATTTAAAGCCTGGGCAGCAGGCACAAATAAAGGCATAGCAATAAAGCAAATTTCAATAAATTCTAGAAAAACTCCCAGAGCAAAAATTGCTAAATTACTCACAATTATAAATCCCCAATATCCTCCAGGTAAACCCGTTAATAAATTAGTAATCAGAGTTTTGCCACCTAAAGCATCAAATACTAAACTAAACATTGAAGAACAGAATAAAATCATCACCACTAAGGCGGTAATTATGGCTGTGGAATGGGCTGCATCACGAATTAATTGGGATGTTAAACGTTTATTAAAAGCAGCCAGCACACAAGCCCCAACTGCACCCACCGCACCAGCTTCTGTCGGAGTAGCCACACCAAAGAATATACTCCCTAAGACCGCAAAAATTAAGAGAATAGGTGGAACAACGGCTTTGAAAACTTGTTTAATTAATTTACTACCTTCAGGAATTTCTACATCATCAGGAATAAGTGGCACTTTTTCAGGTTGAAAAAAAGCTAGTCCTAAAATATAGAGAATATAAGAAGCAGATAACATTAATCCAGGAATTAATGCTCCTAAAAATAAATCACCAACGGAAACACCAATTTGATCACTGAGAATTACTAATACTAAACTGGGTGGAATTAATTGGGCTAAAGTTCCAGAAGCAACTATCACCCCTGCCGCTAATTTCTTATCATAGCCATAGCGGATCATTACAGGTAATGATAACATTCCCATGACAATTACTGTAGCGGCAACTACTCCAGTTGTGGCGGCTAAAACAGTTCCCACTAAAACGACTGCTAAGGCCAACCCCCCCCGGACACGACTAAAAAGAATACCAATTGTTTCTAATAATTCTTCGGCTAATCCTGATTTTTCTAAAACTGCACCGAGAAAGACAAAAAAGGGAATTGCTAATAGAGTAAAATTCGACATTGTGCCGAACCAACTATTAGGTAATAGGAGAAGACGAGCAGGATTAAAAGCCCCGACTGCCGCACCAATTAGTCCAAAAACAATGGCTGTTCCCGCAAAGGAAAAGGCAACAGGATAGCCACTCATTAAAATCAGGAAAAAGCCAACAAACATTAAAATAGCTAACCATTCAAAACCCATATTTTCCCCTATTCAATATTGATATTTTCTGAAGTTTCTAAGCGAATTTGTTCTGCCACTTGTTGATAGCCTAATAATACTGCTAAATATTTAATTGTTTGAGAAATACTTTGTAAAAGCAGCAATAATAATGCTATGGGAACAATAGTTTTAATCGGTGCGCGGGGTAAACCATTGGCATCAGAAGATATTTCCCACGTTCCCCAACTACCATCACTTAATCTTCCCCAAGATTGTAATACTGGGTTAAATGTAACCCATATACCAATGAGACAAAAGGGAATTAAAAATAAAATTGTCCCGATAAAATCAACTAATGCACGTTGTTTTTCATTCATATTGGCATAAAGAAAATCAACACGGACATTTTCTCCATGACGTAAAATATAAACAAAGCCTAATAAGAACGTGAGAGAAAATAAATACCATTGCAGTTCTAATAAGGCATTAGAAGATAATTGAACGCCAATGAAGCGCCCCATATAACGGGCGACAACATTCAAGAAACCAACGCCAATGGTGAGTAAAACCAGCCAATTGGATAACCACCCCAATTTATCAGCAAACTTGTCAACAAATTGCGAAAATTTTAACAGTCTACTGATGAAAGCAAATCTTTTTGAGTTACGCATACAACATGATAAGTGAAAGGTAAGTATTGAGAATACAGCCGGGGAATAAATTCTCTTTCCTAATAGCTCAAGTCAGTTAAAACGGACTCAGAAATTTTCCCAGTGCTTAGTCATATTTAGATGACTTTTGGTATTAATAAGGAACTTGAGTTCCTTGCGGGATAGAGTTTTTCTTTAAGTTGACACTTATAATAACTGCTAAACCACTACTAAACTATTAATTCATCAATCTTTCTACCTCTAAAATATTCAAATTTGTTAACTCTGCCACTTGTTCTACAGACATTCCATTCTGTAACAAATTAATAGCAACTCGTCTTAATTGCAATTCAGCTTGTTCTGCACGTTGTTTTTCTTGTTCGGCAATTTGTTCTACTTCATCTGCTCTTTGTTGTGCAATTACTACCATTTCCTGGGAAGTGGGAAATAACTCACCATCCAAAGTTGCCCAGCGTAACCATGTTGCATCAACGCCTCTGTAATTCCCTTCCCAACGCACCAAAGCCAAATCTAAAACTTTACTCACTAGTTGATCTCTTTCATTTAGAGCAATTGGTTGATATGCACCACTATTGAGATCAAAACCTGCAAAATCATCTGGGTTAAAAGGGTCATACCAAAAATATTCAGAAACCCGCATTTGATTTTGATAAATCAGTTTCTTCGCATTTTTATCATTGTTAGCTGTACTTTCTGAAAGTAATTCAATTACCACATCTGGTGGTTTTCCTTCTTCCCAAACCACCCAAGACAACCGTTCTGTTTTCGGCACATCTAAAACAACAAAAAAATCAGGACCGCGAAAATCTTGATTTTTCAATTGTGCTAAACTGTAGTAGACAAACATATTGCCTCCTACATATCCGTCAGCCCTTTGATCTAACCAAGGCTGAATGGTATCAATTAAAATATCCATTTGTAATTTATGTCTTTGCGTCTCCATGGGGATACCATCATCACTAGGAAGTTCTGCCTGAGTGGGTGGCATTTTAACGTTAGGTATAGCCAAAACAGTTTCTAACATAGCTTTTAAATTTAGTTAGAAATTACTTAATATTTTTATACTAATATGAAATGATCAGAAATTGACAAGATGATCAGAAATAATAAATCTGATCGGTACTCCTGAAATGTTGCATGATTATGATATTGTATGATATTGTGGGAAGGTCTTAACAGTTGGTCAATAATATTAACTTTTATGAAACGTCGAGCTATTGTTAACAGACTATCTCAAACAGCGATCGCAGCTACAGGAGTAGCCATTGTTGGTGGGTGTCAAAAAGCACAAAATAAAGCGGCAAATGGTCAAACCGACACCAGTAATTTACCTAGCATTAAATGGCAAATGGCCACTAGTTGGCCAACATCTTTAGAAACTATTTTTGGTGGAGCGCAGGTATTAGCAGAACGGGTTAAAGCCCTAACTAACGGTAAATTTATTATCGAACCCCGTGCAGCCGGCGAAATAGCTCCCGGTTTAGAAGTTCTCAACGTTGTTTCTCAAGGTGCGGTACAAGCGGGACATACTGCTGCTTATTACTACATTGGCAAAAGTCCCGCCCTGGCTTTTAGTACATCAGTACCTTTTGGACTCAATGCCCAACAACAAAACGCTTGGTTGTATGAAGGCGGTGGTTTAGCTAAACTTCAGGAAATTTATGCCCGTAAATTTAATGTGATTCAATTTCCTGCGGGAAATACGGGTACACAGATGGGGGGATGGTTTCGCAACGAAGTGAAAACACTCAATGACTTGAAAGGTCTAAAAATGCGGATACCCGGTTTAGGCGGACAGGTGATGGCTAAATTAGGGGTAACAGTACAGACTCTTCCTGGTGGAGAAATTTTCCAAGCTTTACAAACAGGAGCTATTGATGCGGCTGAGTGGGTAGGCCCCTATGATGATAACAAATTAGGCTTAAACAAAGTCGCTAAATTTTACTATTATCCTGGTTGGTGGGAACCAGGCCCTACTCTAGAAGTACAAATTAATTTAGATGAATGGAAAAAGCTTCCTCCTCAATATCAAGCTGCTTTAGAAACTGCTGCTTATCAATCGAATACAACGATGTTAGCCCGTTATGATGCGCGTAATAGTGAGGCTTTAGAGAAACTATTAAAAACAGGGGTTCAAGTTCGTCCTTATAGTCAGGAAATTCTAGAAGCAGCCGAAAAAGCTTCTTTTGCTTTATATGATGAGTTTGCTGCTAAAGATGCTGATTTTAAGGCAGTTTATGAAATATGGAAACCCTTTAGAGATCGTATTTATGCTTGGAACAATCTTAATGAAGGCAGTTTAACCCGTTATGCCTATGGAAAATAAATGGAAATATAGGCAATCATGGTTTATATGAGAAACTTAATGTAATTCGAGATTTGTGGAATCAACTTCCATCATCAAATCGTCGAGAAATTATTATGAGTAATACAGCCGTTTTTAGACTATCCGGGTTATAAAGATATTAATTTTGCTAATTACTCATTGAGTATTGCATAAAAACTTTGAGGGTGGAATTTTTGAACTTGTACTGCTGATGAGTTTTTGGAGGATAGAAAGCGATCGCTAGTGACTTCTGAACGGGCGGGGTTTCCCCGCCTTCTGCCTCCTGCTTTATGCCTGTTACCTAATTCACAACTTGACTACCATGACTGCGGGGATCGTCTTGGGTACTCTCCGTGGCGACAGAGGTAGAAAATTGGGAGGTTCTGCCATTATTTTGTAGGTGGGGAAGGGTAGAGCCGGCAATGAGGGCTTCTAAGTTGCTGGCCATGATGGTGCGGGGAATATCACCAATAGTTTCGGCTATGGTTTCCCCTTGTTTACCTAAAAAGACAAAATGGGGAATTCCATCTACTCGATATTTGAGCATTTCTGGCAACCATTTGGTATTATCAACGTTCAACATGACAAAATTCAGGTTTTGGTCATACTGGGCTTTGAGTTTGGCCATGTCGGGGGTCATTTTTTGGCAAACTGTACACCAATTGGCGTAAAACTCGATGAGGGAAGGTTTACCGTTGTTGACAGCTACTTCTAAGGGAGTAGAAGATTGATCCAATTCTGCCAGGGAAACTGAGCTAGAATCTGTTTTAAGTCCCAAAAATAGGGCAATTCCCAAAGCGATCGCTACAATGGCAATTAGGAAGTTTTTGATCCGACTACCGGAATTTACAGATGCTTCTGTACTCATAATCAATTTATTAAGACTTATTAAGTTAGTTCCTAATCTAGTTTACTGTCTTCTCAGATAATGAAAAAAAGAGTTACTCTAACTTTTCCTAAACGTGCCATTCAAATGCCGATCACTTACCGACTGGCAAAAGATTTTAATGTGGCGGCAAATATTATCCGCGCCCAGGTTGCACCCAATCAAATTGGTAAACTGGTAGTGGAACTATTGGGAGATATTGATCAAGTAGATGCAGCTATTGAATGGATGCGATCGCAACATATTCATGTATCCCTGGGTTTGGGTGAAATTATCATTGATGAAGATGTATGCGTTCACTGTGGGTTATGTACAGGGGTTTGTCCCACGGAAGCACTGGGGATCAATCCTGAAACCTATAAACTCACCTTTGTGCGATCGCGTTGTATTGTGTGTGAACAATGTATTCCTACCTGTCCCGTACAAGCTATTTCTACTAATCTTTAAATAACTGTTAATAACAGTTGGACTTACGCACGAATTACGGAATATCAAACCGCAGAGGACGCAGAGGAATAGGAGTTGCGGTGGATTTTTGCCTAATTCCTAAACAGGTTAAGTTTAGATTAAACAATCATTAATTTATGATTCCTATTTTAAAAAAATATATAGGAATACAAACTATTTTTTTTATAGTGCTATCATGCAAAAACTCGATCATATCTCTAAGTGTTATTTTTTATGGAAATATCCTCACTAACATCAATTAAAACACTAGGTGAAACTGCCCATCAAGCAATTGAAAAACACTTTACAAAAACTATAAAATGGGAAAAAGCAGTTAAAAAAGACGAAGATCCAGAAGCAGTACACCAAATGCGTGTAGGAATGAGAAGATTACGTACTGCTGTGAGTAGATTTGATAAATATTTACATTTACCAAAAACAATTAGTGATAAAAATATTGGCAAATTAGCAAGAATTCTAGGTGGTCTTAGAGATTTAGATGTGCTGCAAGAAATTCTGGAAAATAATTATCAACCCCATTTACTGCCACAGGAACAAAATTCACTCAAAACTGCTTTTTCTGCTTTGCACGAGCAACGAGAAAATGCACTTGCTGAAGTTCAGAAAATCTTTAAAGACCAAACCTATAAATCTTTTAAAAATGATTGTGAACATTGGTTAAAACATCCCCATTATCAAAGCTTTGCCTCTGTACCTATCTATCACGTATTACCCGATTTACTCTCACCGGAAATTAGTCAATTCTGCCTACATCCTGGCTGGTTAATTGGGACTAAAATTATGGAATCAAAAATAGAATTAGAAACAAAATGGACACCTAATGAATTAGAATCACATCTGAAAACAGAAGGTGAAACTCTCCATAGTCTGAGGAAACAAGCAAAACGTTTGCGTTACCAAATGGAGTTATTTACTGAATTATATGATCAATCTTTTGCCGCATCTATTCATGATATCAAAACTATTCAAGAAATCTTGGGGATGATTCAAGATAATATGGTTTTACACCAGTGGTTAGAGAATATCTTTAAATCAGAAATTGAGACTCAATTATCTGGGTTAATGACTCTATTAGCTGCCAATCGTTATCAATTATGGCAACAATGGCAACCTCTACAAGAACGTTATTTGCAAGCTGATACTAGATATAATTTGCATTTGGTTGTATTACGTTTTAATCCCTAATAGGGAGTAGTAGAAATTGCAATCATTGGGGGAATTTTGTTTCACACCCCATTAGAATGTTTCAATCCCTAATAGGGAGTAGTAGAAATTGCAATGCCATTGGCAATGTTCCGTTTGTCAATGGCGTAGTTTCAATCCCTAATAGGGAGTAGTAGAAATTGCAATGCGCGAGACATGACAATAAACGGCGGAAACTTTTTCGTTTCAATCCCTAATAGGGAGTAGTAGAAATTGCAATTTGGATTTTAATGGCTATGGCGATCGCTATTAATGTTTCAATCCCTAATAGGGAGTAGTAGAAATTGCAATAATCAGGACTATGGCTTAAAGACAAAGAAGGAAAGTTTCAATCCCTAATAGGGAGTAGTAGAAATTGCAATATTCAGCTACCATAGCATTTAGTGATTTCATAATAAGTTTCAATCCCTAATAGGGAGTAGTAGAAATTGCAATTGGGTGCTTCATAAAGCCGACAGCAAACAGCTAGTGTTTCAATCCCTAATAGGGAGTAGTAGAAATTGCAATAGCTAGTGGCAAAAATAATGGTGTCAAGGATGCAGTTTCAATCCCTAATAGGGAGTAGTAGAAATTGCAATGCGATTTTGATATGGGATTCTTTCTAAAAAAAGGTTTCAATCCCTAATAGGGAGTAGTAGAAATTGCAATTTACATTTGCTCCCGTATTGTTCCCACATCAGAGTTTCAATCCCTAATAGGGAGTAGTAGAAATTGCAATTTTGCAGACTAAAATTAATTTCCCTTACCAACCTGGTTTCAATCCCTAATAGGGAGTAGTAGAAATTGCAATGCGTTGTCCCCACTGGCGATAAAAGATTAATCCAAGTTTCAATCCCTAATAGGGAGTAGTAGAAATTGCAATGGATTGACTGATGCCGAAAAGGCAGAAGTGATGGTTTCAATCCCTAATAGGGAGTAGTAGAAATTGCAATTCCTCAGAAATTCTTTGCTAATTTAGCTAAGGGTGTTTCAATCCCTAATAGGGAGTAGTAGAAATTGCAATCTCGCGGCAAAAGTCGGAAATATTCACTAGATTGGGGTCGTTTCAATCCCTAATAGGGAGTAGTAGAAATTGCAATAAATGACCTATTTAGCCATGCCTGTACAGGTAAGAGGCTGTTTCAATCCCTAATAGGGAGTAGTAGAAATTGCAATCCAAGTGCAACCATCTGCTTTTCTTTACCAAAGGTTTCAATCCCTAATAGGGAGTAGTAGAAATTGCAATCGTCATGCTGCACTTATGCCAACAGATACAACCTGTTTCAATCCCTAATAGGGAGTAGTAGAAATTGCAATTCACCTTTTCTCTTTTGCAGTGTTCATATAGGAGGTTTCAATCCCTAATAGGGAGTAGTAGAAATTGCAATGTACCGAACAAATTCGTACAGGAGTAGTGCAAATAGTTTCAATCCCTAATAGGGAGTAGTAGAAATTGCAATTTATACAAGCTGATTTCCCATGCTCAATCTAGGGAGGTTTCAATCCCTAATAGGGAGTAGTAGAAATTGCAATCAAAAACCACTCTTTG
>OGVQ01000057.1_pt1 | contig 30088 bp, 29 predicted proteins | sample 1575801 | NCBI WGS metagenome assembly OGVQ01 (sample SAMN07581550, study PRJEB24739) | freshwater metagenome | place: Singapore | collected 2015-04 | reverse complement strand
AGTATTTACTCCTGTGGCTAATGCCAATGGGACAGGATATGCCAACTTCAAATTCACAGTCAATGACGGTACAGCAGATAGTACCACAGCCAATACCATCACTATCAATGTGACTGCGGTAAATGACCTGAACCGAATCGTAAATCAAAACTTTCATAGAGACTATCAGATATAAGATGTGATTCATCAACAATAAATATGGAATTATCTGAATTATCACATTTTTTTAAAGGAATTACATCAATTGTATCTATGTTTTCATTTTCCTCATTTTCTTGTTCTTCATTATAATCATTGCTTGCCTTTATAGAATTACCACCGTAAATATAAGAATAAATACTATTTACATTTTCATGGTTAAAGTTGACCATTAAGTTTCTAGCTACTCTTTTTGATTGAGCAAAAATTAATACTTCTTCAATACCTAAGTTTTCAGCAATCTTTTCAATATAAGGAATAAGAAATGATTTACCACTATTGGATGTTCCTTGTAAAATAAATACTTGTTTTTGAGGATTTTTGATAAAATCACCAATCTTATTTAATACTTCTTGTTGATCTTCATAAAGAATACTAAAATCTAAATTAGATTCTTTTGCAGATATTTCTTCAAAAACATCTCTGTTAGTCTCTTCATTTAAGTTATATTGATCAGCTTGAAAAATTCTCTTAAATTCATTAAATGAATTTTTTCCCAGCCTAATTTCAGATGTAGTAGTTTCGAGAATATCTACTATACCTGATAGATAGTTACCTTTATGAAGTATTTTAAAGTTTTTTTCATGGTTTCCTGGGATTTCTCCTACTAACTCAACTTCTTTATGAAAACACACTAATCTAATACAATGATATGGATTACATTTATCATTAGATTGTAAATTTTTCTCAATATAATCTATAAATACATTAATAAATCTCTGTTTCTGTCTTTTAAGTTGAATAAATGGATTATTATAACTGCCACCTTTAATATTAATGCCTTCTTCCGTCCTCCACAATCCTGAATCATTATCAAAATTTTGCTGATTAGGTAATATAATTTTACCACCATAATTTTTAAAATCTATTAAACAAATTGAGTTATAGGTAATTAATAAGGCATCTATCTGTAATCTTTCATCCATACTACAAAAAGGACTGCCAATTAAAACTCCTTCTAAATTTTTTTGCTCAAATTTTTTATATAAATCTTTTGAGAAAGTTCTAAAGAAGGAATTTTCATAATTTTGAGAAAATGAGTTTTTTCTGATTTCTAGCATAAATATTCTGCTCGATTTTTTATATGAAACACTACATTATTAGTTTTATTTATCAACACCGATCAAATTAGCCCTCTTCCATTAAACTGGGAATCACAAAAATAATTTTCTAATTTTGAAATCTAGATGTGATAAAGGTTTGAACTTTTTATTAATAACAAAATATGGCGAACATTTTGAAACATTAATAAATCGCCAAAACCCTTTTTAAATAAAGGTTTCAAATTTTGCGTCGCCTAGAGTCATGGAAGAGGGTTAGACAGACTTATTGCAATAATGAAAATGAACCACTCAAAAACGCGCTATAAGCTATGTTACAATACAAGTATAATTTCAATATACTGCCTACTCAGATAATTCATGAGTTTTTGTAGCATTAAATAACCAACTATACCAACACCAAAGGTAAAAGCACCAACTATCATCCAGTCAGAGAACTGTCTCATCTCAACACCTTAACGATATTTATACTAAGTTACTCAACTAATTTTATTAAATCACAATTAGAAAGAAATAATACGTTAATAATACTGAAGTTATGTTACATTTATATTGCAGTAAGTTAAGATACTTTACAGAAAAATCACCCTCAAACCATATTCCAGGGATGAGAGTCATGAAGCAGATTTAATAAGTATTAAACAAAACATAGCATGACAATAATTCTCACCAATGATGGCGGTATAGACGCACCGGGGATCGCACGTTCGTTCATTGGATGGAATATATTATGAAATGTTGACATTTTCACCCTTGATAATACTACTATACTTAAATATGTAAAGTTTTGTAACGACATTCAACATTTCTGATTCCAGAGTTTTTGAACGATGCTTGAGGATTCGTTAGCCATTTAATTAAATTTGTATATAGTGTAAAACCATCATGGCATTTTATTCGCCATGACTAACATTTGCATCAAGAGGAGGAATTTGTTCAGCAGTTAAAGTCACAACTTGGCCATCTTGCCAAATGCTGATTGATTCTCCTAATTTGCGGTGTCTTTCTATAGCTTTAGCAATAGCGAGTTTCACACCTGCATCTATTTGGCTAGATAATTTTTCAGGAATTGGTTGATTGACAGAAATTGGCTTATTCATTAGTGGTAATTTGACTCCATAGTTGGGGTAGATAAATTATAGACTCTTGATTAAAAGGGCGTTAAGCTATTAGTTGTAAAGTTGGGTTAGAGTTATCGTAAACAATCCATCTATCGCATAAAGGTAAGTATAATTCAATTAAGTTTTTTCTCCCACGTTCATAGCGACGGTAAATAGTATCTTCTGGGATGTTGTGACCGCCACTTTCTACCCGTCTGCGGACTCTAGCGATCGCTAATTCTGGACTTTGTAACCAAAAGTAAATTAAGTTGATAATATAACCTTTAGCTTGACATTCTCTCAAGAATCGGGCAAAGTTACGGGCTGATAATGTGGTTTCAAAGGCAAAATCAGCTTCAGTATTTACTAGAGTTTCTAGTCTTTGTAACATTAATCGTCCGGCTTGAACTGCTACAGATTCGGGTTTAAAAGGCGAAAGTCCGGCGGCTATTTCATCAGCGTTGACGTATTCAAATACTTCTAGGAAGTAGGGGAGAATTTGCAGAGCTGCGGTAGTTTTACCAGAACCGTTTGCACCGCCGATAATGTATAAGTTGGGCATTATTCTAATGGTAGTGCTAATTGTGTGGGTGATTTAGTTTTTGAATTTGATTTTGTTTTTTTCTTGGTTTTGGTTGTTACCTTGATATTAGAATATCTCCTGGTTGAACATTATAACCTGATAAGTCTTCTGATTTTTCTTTAGTTATATGAATTTTACTGCCACGAATAAACTTCATGGTTGCTATGTTTTCTATTCCTAAAACAGTAATTCCATCTGTCTGAAGTCACCTGATTAAAGTATTATCGCATTCGGGTTGGTAATTATCGAATTGGGATATCTGTCAATGATGATTTAGTAACATTAGTAAGAATTTTACACCGCAAAAAAATTTATAGATATTTCCCTTAATAAATTTGACCTTGATCTCCAAATCTTCCCTCAATCTTATGCGGCCACATTTTAGAATGTGGAGTATAGCACGGGAAGAGGTTAAATTTTAACCCAATACTCCTTGACACAAAATACCCAAAATCTTGTTTAACTCCTTAATATAATAATTATTCAAATCAATAAATATATCAGTCCCTTCCAACTTCAAGAATTTCCAAATATCTCCTGTTGTCACCGCACCATAAATAGTTTTAATTTCATTACCTTCCTGTTCATTAAACAACTGTGCTGCTAACATTGCTGCTGCACATTGACCCAAACCACCTTTAATATTTTCATTTTTAGCTTCTACAATAATTACCACAGGAGCATTAATTGTTAATTGTTCCCTAGAACGACTGATAACAAAATCACAATAACCATTTAAACCTCTCTCAACATCAACATTAAAATCCGTACCAGAAAATAAACTAATTTTATAATTAGCTTTACGCCTAACTTCTAATAAAATTGGCGTAATAATCATTTCTGAGCGTGCTTTCTCCGTATTTATTGCTAACGCGAGTTCCGTAGTTTCTTCTAAAGTGTTAGTTAACTTTTCACTGATTTCTATAGGTTCTACAGCAGCAAATAAATCAGCTTCTTCATCAATTGTAATGTTAAAATTATTCCTAAACTTAGTTAAGCTAAAATCACTATAAGCCATTGCTCTTACCTTATTATTTTCAACAGGTTATTTAAAATTTAAAACCTCCTTAATTATAGCAGTATATTTTTCATGAATAGGTGCATCCGAGTATTAAAAAAGTATCAAAAGAACATACAATGACTATAATTCTCGCCAATAATCTGAGATCCCCAACTTCTTTTTTAAACTTGTCAATAATAGGACTTACGCACGAAGCAATCAAAAACCTGATTCTTTCGTAGGGGTAATTCATGAATTACCCCTACTTCAATTTATCAACCTCAACAGATATAATAAGTATTAAAAAAACATCCCATGACAATAATTCTCACCAATGACGACGGTATAGACGCACCGGGGATCGCAGCTTTATGTAAAGCAGTCAGTAATAAATCTGCAATTATTGTTGCACCGCAAACCCATCAATCAGGATGTGGGCATCAAGTTACTACCCATCAAGCGATTAACCTGCAACGTCGTTCTGATTTTGAATATGCCATAGCAGGGACTCCCGCCGATTGTGTCAGACTTGCCATATCACATATTGCTGAAGATGTCAAGTATGTGATTTCTGGGATTAATGCTGGAGGCAACCTGGGAGTTGATGCGTATATTTCTGGAACTGTGGCCGCTGTTCGAGAAGCGGCGATGCACGGCATTCCAGGAATTGCAGTTTCCCAATATCGTCACGGTAAACGTGATTATGATTGGGATGCGTCCGTAAAATGGACATCTGCATTATTAGAAAAGTTACTTCAGCTTCCCCTCGAACCTGGATATTTTTGGAATGTCAATTTACCGCACCTGTTCCCGCAACAAGCAGATCCAGAAGTAGTATTTTGCCAACCTTGTACGAAACCTTTACCTATTAATTTTCGAGTAGAAGGTGATGATTTTTACTATATAGGAGAATATGGCAAACGAGAACGGACTCCTAATAGTGATGTTGATATATGTTTTTCAGGAAAAATAGCAGTCACAAAGCTAAAAGTGTGAGATCAATTTTACTAATTAATCACCCGCACTTTGCAATAAAGATACAAGTTCATCTAAGGTTTGTGACAATTGGCTAATTTGTCGCATCGAATCTTTTTGAGAGTCTGCTAAACTCTGTACAGCATCACACAAAGCAAAAATTTGATAACCTTGTTGCTGTAATTGTTTTCCTTGGGTTTCTACCTGTGAACTCAGGGAATCAACTCTTGTCGCTAGATGTTCAATGGTTTCAGTCGTAGACAGCACAGCATCTCCAATCTGTTCCACTATAGATTCTAGGCGACTGATTTTCGCTTCTACTCCAGTAGCAATCATTTCTGGCCTGCTCCAATCTTGAGAAAAAATCATCACATTAATATTCCTAAATATTCATCCAATAGTTTCATCATCAGCACTACTAATAAATAAAGTAATTCATAATCATCCTTATGGTAGACACTACCAACGGAATTTGTAATAATTCTTTCACTAAGTTAGAGCAATGTAATTTTTGATTTGTAATTAATCATACTAATACAAAAAATAATATAGCTGTAGCCATTTTTGATTAGGACATTATTGATCGTTAAAACCTAATCATACCAGGGGTTCTACTCTTGCCTGTTGCCTCTTGCCTTCTGCTGTATTCATAAAAATGGTTAGTATAGGTAAAATAACATACGACAAGGGCGAGGAAACCTCGCCCCTACAGTATTTGTAATGTAAAAATGTATGTATAGAAAAAATTCAGTAGGGGCGCAAAACTAGCACCCATAAATCACTGAGTCAGAATTTAACATAATATTCAGGTAATACTGAAAATACCATCTCAATGGATTCTGACTACTGACTACTGAATTCCGGTTTATGATTCTTCTGCTTCTTCTTCCTCAGCACTTGGATAGACGAAATTAGAACGGCCTGTCAAAATAGATTTCCCTAAAGAGAGAGCTTTTTGTGCTTGAACAACAGCCTTATGTCTCCAGGTAGCGCGACGTTTATCTCGTTTAGATTTTGATGTTTTCTTCTTAGGAACAGCCATGATAGCCGATATCGTGATTATTGACAACCTTCCTATTCTAAGCGATTAATTGACATCAGGCACGATAAAAACAACTATTATTTGATTCTTTTTTGGCTAATCTCTCAAAGGTGGGTTTTCCGGCGCTGCTCCTGGAACAGGATTAGTAGGAGTGGGTGAAGTTGCCTCTGGGACTTTTTCAGTTGTTGACACAGGTTGATCAAACAACAGCAAAGAGCGTGACGTTTTGAAGTAAGTTGTCCAAATTTGGGGATCTGGGCGTTTTTGCCATTGAGGACGACGTACTTCTAATGATAAGATAGGAGCGATCGCACCGCGATTTTGTGCGGAAATAATCACATACACTTCTGTCACTAAAATATCTTGGTCAAAACTACGTTGAGTTGTGGCTCTAGCGGCTGCTTCTGCCCGCCGTAAAAGGTTTTCGTAGCTTTCGTCTGGTAAACGATCTATCAGCAAATCTACTCTGGCTGTGTAAGCTTGGACAATTTGCGGGGCTATCGCTTCCGTAGTTAACCATAAAGGAAATGCTAGTAACAGCCAGACTCCACCGCGAATGATCCGGATTTTTTTGCTAATTTGGCCAATAAGTGAAAAGGGGAAGACCGAAAATGGTTGTTTTGTATAAATCCTGAACATAAACTTGTAACTCCTAAATCACCGGGCATAAAAATTGAGTGCAAGTATTTTACGCTGATTTATGTTGTATAAAGTACAACGAATTTCTGCAATCGCCAAAAATTAACTAAACTATAAGACATAAGTTAGCTTTGTGGCTAAATCCCTTTGCTAACACCAATTTCAGGCACACAACAACCGACAAAGAGCGGGATGGTAAATTACTGGGCGATCGCCATCGGCATTAATCAATATCAATTGTTCCAGCCCCTAAGCTGCGCTCAAGCCGATGCTGAAGCAATCAAAGATTTTTTGGTGTCACAAGCAGGTTTTCTCCCCGAAAAATGCCTGTTAATGACAGATACTTCGCCACCTATAGGAGATCAATCATCCTATCCCACAAAAGAAAATATTCTTTCCTTATTAGAAGAATTAGCCGCCACATTTTGGCAGCCACAGGATCATGTGTGGTTATTTTTTAGTGGTTATGGAGTCAACCACAAAGAACAAGATTATTTAATGCCAGTCGGGGGTAATCCTGAACAAGTTCCCGAAACTGGTATAGAAGTGCGATCGCTGATGCACAGTCTCCAAATCACCGGCATCAACGCCTTACTCATCTTCGATATTAACCGCGCCTTTGGTACTCAAGCAGATGCACCCGTCGGCCAAGAAATTATCCAACTTGCCCAAGAACTACAACTAGGGGCAATAATTTCTTGTCAACCCGAAGAATTTTCCCATGAAAGCACAGAACTAGGTCACGGTTTCTTTACCGCCGCATTATTAGAAGCCCTAGCCTCTGGTAAAGGTTACAATTTCTCTGATTTAGCTGCCTATCTGGATTATCTCACTCCCAAACTGTGTCAATACCACTGGCGGCCAGTCCAAACCCCTGTGACGGTTATTCCCACCCCAGAGCCAGATATCTTACCTATTTTGACCCTAGATGACGATTCAGAAACCATAATTTTTCCAGAAGAAAGTTTTGCCGTCACCGTCACTGTACCGCCCCTAGAAGCCCCCGACTCCACCACAACTGATCCAGTTTGGTGGGCAGAAAACTCCTCAGCCCCAACTACTTTAAACCCCATCATTCCCCAAAACACCCCCAGCAATGAGGATAAATCAGGTGTTGAGGACAATGAGACTTTAGCAAGTTCCCCAGAATCAAATTCTAGTAGTAGATTTATTCCCACTATCACTACAGAGAACTCCTATCCTCAACCACCATCGGCAACACCCATTTGGCAACAATTTCTCATTTGGGGCGGTGGCACGATGGTGATAGTAGGTTTAATGATGACATTTTTACTCCGCAATCATGAGAGTTTCCGGTTTAAAACCTTCCCAAAACCCATATCTAATAACGGCAGCACCCAAGCGCAATTTCCCCAAATTTTCCCCACTAATCAAAACTCTAGTAACGCCCAAATTAATCTGAATCAAAACTTTAATCAGCGCCAACGAGCAGTTTTAGAGTTACAAAAAATGTCTTTGATTCCTACCCAACCAAATCATTTACAAATTGCGATCGCTAAAGCCCAAAGAATTCCACGTCAAGCACCGCAATACAACACAGCACAAGAGAATATTCTCATTTGGTGTCAAATCATCTTAGAGTTAGCCCAAATTCAAGCTAAACAAAAAAAATATGAAAATGCGATCAACATTGCCAAGCTAATTACTCCAAAAGAACCACTCTATCCCCAATCTCAAAATTTGATTCAAAAATGGCAATTAGAAACTAAACAATATGTTAGCAATCAAACCCTTTTAGATGCCGCTAAAGCCTTAATTATTCCTGAACAAGCATCTACCTATAATCGCGCCATAGAAGTTGCTAAAAAAATCCAAAAAGGACAACCAGGATTTGAAATTGCCCAAGTATCTATTAATCAGTGGAGTGAAAAAATTTTAGACCTAGCTAAAAGTCGTGCTGCTGAAGGAGATTTTCAAACCGCGATCGCCACCGCTGCTTTAGTTCCAGAGGTGACGATCGCCTATGAAGATGCCCAAGATGCTATTCAAAAATGGCAACTTCAACAAAAAAAGAATTAGTTATTGGTCATTGGTCATTGGTCAGTTGTAATAAACTATTACCCATTACCCATTAACAATACTGTGAAATATCTTCGCCACAGGTATCAGCTAGATAGCACATTGCTTTAAATCGCAAACCTACTACTTCTTCGTATAAAGGATTGAGTTTACACATGGGAGGAATGTGAAACAGTGTTTTCCCAAATACTTTAACATCGCGTTCAAAGGGACATTGAGCCGGAATATATTTACAGAGACGATGAGCTAATAGGCGATCGGTTACTTGAATATTATCTAGCCACTTTCGCAAAGGTCGCAAAAAATCCCAAACTGGCTGGGATGGAGCATGATGTAATGGACTCACATTAGCTTCACTAGCATCTACCGGATGTAGAGAAATCCAACTGGCTAAAAAAATCTTTTTGGTGGTACTTTTAGATACCTTCATGGTAATTCCTCTCTTCTTGTAAGGGTATTCACCTTACTTGATGAATATAGAATATGACAACAAGGCGCGGTGTGAAAACAGTATTATGACGTAAATTTTGTGGAAGTCATCATGAACTGCTCTCTTTTTTAATCTATGTGTTAATACGTCACTCTAATCCTAATTTCCCGAAAGCAGCAAAGTATTTTTTAAATCTTATTGATAACTTCACACAGTTAAAATTTTAATGAAGACATCTGTCTTTGGCCATGTTTTCTTCTAACTGTAATAAAACTTAATATAGCAATAATTATCAATAACTAAGATTAAAGAAAATACTTGCAAATAGATAACTCCAGGCAGTGATTTTTAGTAAATTTGCCACTTATACTGCATTATCTTTAACCTACCTGGGTTTAGCTCTCGGTTACATCCCAGGTTTACCCTTCAACCATGCTACTATTGCCGATACTTTTTTGCTATTTGGATAGCTTTGGTTGTGGTGAATCTATAGGAAATGATGGTGATCAACGCCAACCTTACATAAGCTGGCTTTTTTAGCACAGCATAGTCTTGCTATTGAGTTTTACCCCTAGTACCGCAAGGCGGAAGTCAAAAGTCAAAAGTCAAAAATAATATGGCGTAAGCCTTTTAGTGATTGAGAATGGTTGTTTTATTTACGCCGTGCTGTACTAGTCCTTTAGGCTGATTGATAGTTCTTACTTGCGGTTATGGTGTCCTCTCGGCTGTCTTTCTCAATGACACCATAGCTCTAATTTTTACACCCCTAACTTTAAGTCTAACTCTATCTTTGGGCTTAAATCCCATTCCCTAGAACTTTTGGGTATTCTTACTACAGAGACAGTAAATTAAAGAATAACACTTTTATGATTACTTACGGGTGTCTAAACTCCAGTCAATATCGGTACTTTAATATCTATCTTTAGATGGATTGACATTGATTTTAGTTTCTGGGTGTTTCGACTTTATACAATTTTAAAGAATTTTTAAAGAATTTTTCCTGAAATTGGCTGTTTTTGCCATTGCTTTTATCTTGGAATGTCATTATTATTCCAAAACGGATCATATTGTTTGAGTAAAATTAGCATCTACTAGAATGAGTACAATAAAAATTGTTACCAAAAATCTTTTACAACCAATTTTTTCTCTAACTTTCCTTGTAGGACTCTCCGCACTGGTATCATCATGTCAACCGTCCCAATCAAGCCAGATAACAAGAGTTATTAAAATTGATGGTTCAGACACTGTTTACCCTATTACCCAAGAGGTAAGCAATGATTATAACTTCCAGAAAAATAATGGTAAATCACCTTCAGTAAAAGCCATTGAACTTAATTCTTCCGGTACTAGTGGTGGGTTTGAAAAGTTTTGTTTGGGAAAGACAGATATTAACAATGCTTCTCGACCAATTCATACTCACGAAATAAAAAAATGTAATCAAAATAACGTGACATTTCTGGAATTACCCATTGGTTTTGATGCAATAACAATAGTAGTTAACTCTCAAAATAATTGGGCGCGGGATATAACTTTGGCAGAACTCAAAAAAATCTGGGAACCATCAGCCGAAGGTAAAATTACTACATGGAATCAGATACGTTCCACTTGGCCTAATAAACCCTTAAACCTTTATGGTGCTGATAAAGATTCAGGCACTTTTGACTATTTTACAGAAATTGCCGTAGGACAAGAAGGGTCTATTCGTAAAGACTATAAAGCTGATAAAAATTACAAAATCATAGAGAGCAAAGTTAGCAGTGATATCAACGCCTTAGCTTTCATTCCCTACGGCTATTACAACTCTAACAAAGATACATTGAAAGCCTTATCTGTAGATAGTGGTAATGGTCCAGTGATGCCTTCGCGGACAAGTGTGAAATGGGGAAAATACCGACCATTTTCTCGTCCACTGTTTATATATGTCAGCTATAAATCTCTTCGGCAAAAACCAGATATGAGAGAATTTCTAGAATTATACATGGATAAAGCACCTGAGTTTGTCAGCACTATTGGGGATGTCCCCTTAACAGATCAAGCTTACAAATTAAATAAGATCCATTTTAACAAAGGTAAAGTCGGCACTGTTTTTGAGGGTAAATCTCAATTTAATTTAACTCTAGAACAGGTCTTGCAAAAACAAGGTAAGTTCTAAGTTCGACTGAAAAACGCAAAGATGCTAAAAAACACCTTTGCGTGAGGAAACTCCTAAGAAGCAACAGCAGTAGAACGAGTCCGTCGTCTTCTACCATCCGCTACCTTAACAGGAGGCTCTTCTGGAATTTGCATTAATAGGGTCAAAGAAGGTTGACATTGCAACTCTCTCCGCATCGAACGCGCCAATTCACGTTCCAAGGTTTCCTGCAACCCACCCCAGTCTGTATCTGCGGGTTGTCCTTCGAGGGGGGAAAACTCTGACCAACGTACACCAAGAATTTCTTCAATGCGTTGTTGTACCCATTTTTGCAGGAGCGATCGCTCGATACTTGTCACCACCCCTTGCATATGCAATTCTGGTTTAGCTATCAGCTTACCATTCCAATCAATGGCCGCAGCAATAATTACCATGCCTTCTGTAGCCATGCGTTGGCGTTCTTCCAACACTTTAGAACTAACCATACCGGAACTAGAAGTATCCACTAATTCAATTCCAGATGGGACTTTGCCAGCAACACGGATGGAGTGTTCTGTTAACTCGATCACATCTCCATTTTGAATAATCACCATATTTTCTGGTGGAATACCCATACTTTGAGCCGTTTCTGAATGTTTCACCAGCATCCGATGTTCACCATGGAATGGCACAAAGAATTTAGGACGAGTTAAAGCAATCATCAGCTTTTGTTCTTCCTGACAACCGTGTCCAGAAACGTGAATACCTTTGTCTCTTCCGTATACCACGTTTGCGCCCTGAATCATCAATTTATCAATGGTGTTCACCACGGCAATGGTATTACCAGGGATGGGGTTAGCGGAGAAGACAACGGTATCACCCGGGCGAATTTTAATATGGGGGTGTTCTTTATTGGCAATTCTGGTCATGGCTGCCATGGACTCACCCTGAGAACCAGTAGTTAGAATTAGCACTCTATCATCTGGCATTCCCCGCACAGTATGCAAGGGTTGGAAAAGGCTATCTTCACATTTGATATAACCTAAATTCCGGGCGTGGGCGATTAGGTTCAACATCGAGCGCCCTACAACTGTGACAACACGATTATGTTTTCTTGCTAGTTGCAAAATCATGTTGATGCGATGGACGCTGGAAGCAAAGGTAGTGACAAATAAGCGTCCTGTAGCTTGGGAAAATACTCGGTCAAGGTTGGGGAAAACAGAACGTTCAGAAGGTGTAAAACCTGGTACTTCAGCGTTGGTGGAATCACTCAATAAACAAAGTACGCCTTTTTCGCCATGTTCTGCCAGACGTTGCAAGTCGAATTTTTCACCATCTACGGGAGTATGGTCAATTTTAAAATCTCCGGTGTGGATGACTACACCCAATGGGGTATGAATTGCCACTGTGAAGCTATCCGCAATGGAGTGGGTGTTGCGAATATATTCGACAAAGAAAGATTTACCAATTCTGACGACATCACGGGGGAGAACTGTTCTTAATTCTGTGCGATCGCGTACCCCTGCTTCTTCTAATTTCCCTTCTAGCATTGCCATTGCTAGTCTAGGTCCATAAATCAGAGGAATATCGAATTGTTTCAGATGAAAAGCAATACCACCAATATGATCTTCATGGCCATGGGTGACAATCATACCTTTAATTTTATGGCGATTTTCCCGGAGGTAAGTTGTATCAGGCAATACAATATTTACGCCGTGCATTGCCTCCGTGGGAAAGGCCAGTCCTGCATCTAGGAGTACAATTTCGTCGTCATACTCGAAAACACAAGTATTTTTACCTATTTCGTGTAAACCGCCCAAAGGAATAATTTTGAGTGCTGAATTAACTTCGTTTTTAGCCATTTTATCCTGGATATGGTTGTTGATTGTAAATCGGTTCTGAGTTCAGTTTTGAAATGAAAGAAAACACCAAATTTCTGTTTAAATTTAGCTTCTATAAAGTCCTATTTGATTTCATTGACATCAAACTGAATGATTTTTATATTGTTCAGTTGTAGCACAGGTGTTTAAATTGCAATTTACTAACAATTTGTACACATTATTTATAAATCAGCCAGAGATTCTAGCTTAGATTAAATTCAGCTTTTGCATGACTGATTCTAATTTTTTCAACACATCCTCATCTACTGCACATAAGGGGAGACGAGTTGAACCTACTTCCCAACCTTGCAGTTTTAATGCTTCTTTAACCGGAATGGGATTGGTAGTTAAAAATAAAGCTTTAAACAATGGGAACAATTGTAGATGAATTTCGGTAGCTGTGTGAATTTTCCCTACTTGAAATGCTTTAATCATCTCTTGCAGTTGATTACCTACAAGATGAGAAGCTACACTAACTATACCGTGAGCGCCTATGGCTAACATGGGCAAAGTTAAAGAATCATCTCCAGCGTAAATCCGAAATTCTTTTGGTGTCAAGCGGCGGATTTCACTAACTTGATCTAAGCTACCACTGGCTTCTTTAATAGCGACAATGTTATCAATTTCTGCTAACCGTACCACTGTTTCTGGACTGAGGTTTTGACCAGTCCGTCCAGGAACGTTATATAACATCATCGGTAGATCAGGAATAGATGCTGCTATTGCCTGAAAATGCTGATATAATCCGGATTGGGGCGGTTTGTTGTAATAGGGAACTACTTGTAAAGAACCATGTACTCCTATCTTAGCCGCTTTTTGGGTAGCTGCGATCGCTTCTTTGGTGTTGTTAGAACCGCAGCCAGCAATTACTTTAGCTTTACCTGATACAGTTTGCAATACCTCAACAAATAATTGGTATTCTTCATCCCAACTTAGTGTTGGTGACTCTCCTGTTGTCCCACATACGACCAATGTATCTGTACCATTATTCACTAGATGATCTGCTAGTTTGGCTGCTAGTTGATAATCAATACTACCGTCTGTTTTAAACGGTGTAATCATAGCAGTTACAATTGTACCAAAATCTGTCACACTCTTTTCTCTCCTATTTTGTTAGTTGTCAGTTGTTCATCATCCATGACAAATGACTAAATTTACACTTATATGAAGGTCTATTTTAGTAGGTTTTTTCCACTAATAATTCGGCAATTTGTACGGCGTTTAAGGCTGCACCTTTACGGATTTGATCCCCACACAGCCACAAGTCTAAACCACAACTATGGGAAATATCTTGACGAATTCTGCCTACTAAAACTTCATCTTTGCCACTAGCATCTATAGGCATGGGAAAATAATTTGCTTCCCAATCTTCTACTAACTTAACCCCAGGTGCTTGTCTTAAAATGTCTCTGGCATCATCTGGATTAAAAGGTGTTTCAAATTCTAAATTAATGGCTTCAGAATGGGCGCGGAGGACGGGAACACGCACACAGGTGGCAGTAATTCTAATGTCTGGACTACTAAATATTTTCCGCGTTTCATTTACCATTTTCATTTCTTCCTCACAATAACCCGAAGCTGTTAGGGGTGAATTATGGGGAAAGAGATTAAATGCTAAGGGATAGGGTAAAACTTCCGCCACTGGTTCTTTGCCTTCTAATATGGCAGCAGTTTGGATTTTTACTTCTTCCATGGCTTTAGCACCTGCACCACTGGCAGATTGATAGGTAGCCGCCACAATCCTTTTAACTGGTTTAACTTGGTGTAATGGCCACACTGCCAAGGACATGAGAATGGTTGTACAGTTAGGATTAGCAATAATACCTTTGTGGGTAAATGCGGCCTGAGGGTTCACCTCCGGTACCACCAAGGGTACGTCCGGGTCCATGCGGAAGGCACTGGAATTATCAATGATAACTGCGCCCTTGTCTATGGCTATCCCTGCCCAAGTTTTGGAGATACTACCGCCAGCACTGGCTAGGACTATATCTAGGTTAGCCAAAGAGCGATCGCTCACCGCCTCAATCGGTATATTTTCCCCTTTAAAGCGGAGATTCTTGCCAGCACTACGTTCCGATGCTAACAATTTTAACTCAGCCAAGGGAAAATTCCGGCTTTCTAGTAATTCTAGCAACTCTGTCCCGACAGCACCCGTTGCTCCTAAAATAGCGACACGATAAGATTTAGACAAACTGAACTCCTCCTTTAAGAGGTTATTAGGAATTTTTCTTTTTTGGACAACTGAAAAAATTAAGTATATCTGTACTGTTAAGTTCAACAGCAGATGTTAAATAATAAAGTTTGCATATTTTTGTGATCTTATCTCACTTTTTCTGAGTCTATTGACCAAACTGTTAAACTTGGCTGTTGATATCCCGTCTTAAATATTAGTGATATTCCACCTTATAACAATTAGTTATAATAATCAAACTTCCTATACTATCGTATAATGGACTATTATACCGCAAATTGCAAAAAAAGGAAGAGCGATTAACATTTAGGTATTTTTTAAGAAGTCCTATTTGTAACGTTATGTTACTGGAACTAGGGGGACTATGAGCTAAGAATATCATAAACTGTTCAGTTCCTTACTTTTAGCAGTACACTAGATATCTGCTAAAGGAGATTCACCCTTGAGTTTAAATGATGCTTGATGTAAAAATTGAGGTTCATTTGTCCTGTTCCCGATGCAGTTAACAGTAAATGGTTAGACTTGTCTAGAATTTACACAGCATATATTTGCGGATAAAACATCTCAAGATGGCGAAAACCGAGGCCATGAGCGATCGCTTCCCAATGGGTAAGCAATGGTAGCTGATGTGTACTCAAAGATCAAAATACCAGAAAAATAGAGACAAAGCATGAAAGTTACCCAGGAAAAACTTCCCGCCAGTCAAATTGGTTTGGAAATAGAAATTACACCGGAAATTACCAAACAAAAATACGAGCAAGTCATTAAAAATTTAACTAGTACCCTAAATATTCCTGGGTTTCGCAAAGGCAAAGTACCCCGGCAAATATTAGTACAAAGGCTCGGCATACCTCGGATTAAAGCAGCAGCCTTAGAAGAAATTATCCAAGAAGGCATTGATAAAGCAATTAAGCAGGAAGCAATCACCGCTATTGGTCAGCCCCAACTGCGATCTTCCTTTGATGACTTAATAACCAACTATCAACCAGGAGAACCCCTGATTTTTGCGGCGGCAGTAGATGTAGTTCCAGAAGTGCAATTGAAAGAATACACTGGATTACAAGTCAAAGCCGAAGAAATCAAATACGATCGGACGCAGATAGATAACATCATTGAGGAACAACGGCAAAAACTAGCCACATTAGTACCAGTAGAAGGTCGTGCAGCCGCAATTAATGATGTAGCAGTAATTGATTTTAAAGGTGTAATTGCCAAAGCCGAAGGTGAAGATCCCGACACTGAACCAACACCAATTCCCGGTGGCGAAGGAACTGATTTTCAAGTGGAATTACAGGAAGATAAGTTTATTCCCGGTTTTGTTTTGGGCATAGTGGGTATGAACCCTGGGGAAACTAAAGAAGTAGCTGCCCAGTTCCCAGATCCCTACGGTAACGAAGAACTAGCAGGTAAGCCAGCCTTGTTTACTATCACCCTCAAAGAAATTAAAACCAAAGAACTACCAGAAGTAGACGACGACTTCGTTCAAGAAATTAGTGACTTTGAAACCGTAGAACAACTGCGGACATCCTTAGAAGAACGGTATCAAAAAGAAGCCGCAGATAAAACTAAAGAAAATCAGCAAGAAGCTTTATTAACAGAACTTCTCAATCATGTTGAAATAGACTTACCGACAACATTTATTGATCAAGAAGTAGATGCCATGCTGACACAAACAGCCATGAAGTTGTCTCAGCAAGGAATAGATGTCAAAAAGCTATTTACCCAAGATGTGATTCCCCAATTGCGCGATAGATCTAAACCTGAAGCTATAGAGCGTCTGAAACGTTCTTTAGCCTTACAAGAAATTGGTAAACGGGAATCTATTACCGTCACCTCTGAAGAAGTAGAAGCTAGAGTCATAGAATTGATGGCAGAATATGCTGATCAAGAATTGGATGAAAACAGACTCCGGGGAGTAGTCGAAGAAGAAATGTTAACCAAAAAAATCGTTGATTGGTTACTTGAACACTCATCTGTAGAATTAGTTCCTCAAGGTTCTTTAACTCCTACAGAAGAACCAGACGCAGCAGTTGAGGAAGTAGAAACTAGTAATCCTGAGTAAAGGTGACAGGGAGCAGGGGAGGAGCGGTTCGACTCCCTTCGACTCCCTTCGACTCCCTTCGACTCCGCTCAGGGCAAGTCCCTCACCGGGGGTAGGGGAGCAGGGAGGAAATAATCTTCTTGTTCTTTCCTTCAGAACTCCTGACTGGTCACCGAGGGCAGCCGAAGTGCTGACTCCTAAATCCTGAATTCTGCTATATGAGGCATAATGGTTAACAGTTCACAATTTCATGCCATTTATTGTTAAATATTCTAGTATGCTTGTATCGCAGTCAGGAAATTACCCAATCACCAGCTTGAGTCCCATCGGCACTAGCAGCAATTCCACCAGCCCTAGTAATATTGTCCCGATGGTAGTAGAACAGTCCGGTATGGGAGAAAGGGCGTTTGATATCTACTCCCGCCTACTGCGCGAGCGGATTATTTTTTTAGGAACGCCCATAGATGATGTTGTGGCTAATTCTATTGTTGCCCAATTGCTATTCCTAGATTCTGAAGACGCAGAAAAGGATATTCAGTTGTACATTAATTCTCCTGGTGGATCAGTCTACGCGGGTATGGCTATCTATGATACAATTCAACAAATACGTCCCGATGTTGTAACCATCTGTTTTGGACTAGCCGCGAGCATGGGGGCCTTTTTATTAACATCTGGAACACCTGGAAAGCGTATGTCTTTACCTGACTCCCGGATTATGATTCATCAACCCCTAGGTGGCGCTCAAGGACAGGCCATTGACATTGAAATTCAAGCGCGAGAAATTCTTTATATTAAGGGTGAATTAAATCAGTTAATGTCCAAACATACTGGTCAACCTTTAGAAAGAATTGAAGCTGATACAGAACGCGACTTTTTCATGTCAGCAGAAGAGGCGAAGAATTATGGTTTGATCGATCAGGTCATTTCTAGACAAAATCTTCTCACAGCAGGGTAAAACGTCACCATTCTGAAATAAGAGGCTGATATGTCTAAATACGACTCCCATTTAAAATGTTCATTTTGCGGCAAGTCTCAAGAGCAGGTGCGGAAATTAATCGCAGGGCCGGGAGTCTACATCTGCGATGAATGCGTTGACTTGTGTAATGAAATCCTCGATGAGGAATTGCTCGATACCAGTACGGCGGCATCAGCACCACCACAGAAGTCAGAAGCGCCTGAAAAACGTCGCACTCGTTCGTCTAATCTTTCTTTTAATCAAATTCCTAAACCAAGAGAGATTAAGAAATATTTAGATGAACACGTTATCGGCCAAGATGAAGCCAAAAAAGTGCTGTCTGTGGCTGTTTACAATCACTACAAACGACTGGCTATTTTGCAATCTAAAGCCAATGGTAAAGCGGGCGCTGATGATGCGATAGAACTACAAAAGTCTAATATTTTACTGATTGGGCCAACTGGCTGCGGCAAAACTCTGTTAGCTCAAACTTTAGCCAAAATCCTCGATGTTCCCTTTGCTGTCGCTGATGCCACTACCTTAACGGAAGCGGGATATGTGGGGGAAGATGTGGAAAATATCTTGCTGCGACTGTTGCAAGTGGCTGATTTGGATGTGGAAGAGGCTCAACGGGGCATTATCTACATTGATGAAATTGACAAAATCGCCCGCAAGAGTGAGAATCCCTCCATTACCAGGGATGTTTCTGGGGAAGGGGTACAGCAAGCTTTACTGAAAATGCTGGAGGGAACTGTGGCTAATGTTCCACCCCAAGGGGGACGCAAACATCCATATCAAGATTGTATCCAAATTGATACAAGTAATATCTTGTTTGTCTGTGGTGGTGCGTTTGTGGGTTTGGATAAGGTTGTGGATCAGAGAGTGGGCAAAAAGTCCATTGGCTTTGTGCAACCAGGGGAAGGGCAAACCAAGGAAAAACGGGCTGCGGATACATTACGCCATCTAGAACCGGATGATTTGGTGAAATTTGGCATGATTCCTGAGTTTATTGGCCGGATTCCCATGGTGGCTGTGGTAGATCCTCTGGATGAAGAAGCTTTGATGGCAATTTTGACTGAACCACGTAGCGCTTTGGTAAAACAGTACCAAAAACTGCTGAAGATGGACAATGTTCAGTTAGATTTTAAACCAGAAGCTTTGAAAGCGATCGCGCAAGAAGCCTATCGGCGCAAAACTGGGGCGCGGGCTTTACGGGGTATTGTGGAAGAATTGATGCTGGATGTGATGTATGAGTTACCTTCTCGCAAGGATGTGACTCGCTGTACTGTCACTAAGGAAATGGTAGAAAAACGCTCAACTGCGGAACTGCTGGTACATCCTTCTTCTTTACCTAAACCAGAATCAGCTTAATTGTCAGTTGTCAGTTGTCATTTGGCAATTGGCAATTGTCAGTTTTTAACTTTTAATCGTGAAAAATGACTTATATAAATGTTCGGGGTGTTGAGCATTACTACGAGTGGATAAAGAAACCATCGGATGTTATTAAACCAGTAATGGTTTTTATTCATGGTTGGGCTGGTTCGGCTAGGTATTGGCGTAGCACGGCTGAAGCTTTCTTAGACCAGTTTGATTGTTTACTCTATGATATGCGCGGGTTTGGGCGTTCCCATGCTCAACCTAACCCAGAAATAGCCTCTAATGTTGAGAATTTAAGTTATCAATTAGAAGATTACGCGGAAGATTTAGTAGCTTTATTAGATGGCTTGCAACTTCAGCGTGTCTATATTAATGCCCATTCTATGGGTGCTTCCATTGCCACTTTGTTTTTTAACCGCTATCCCCAAAGGGTGGAAAAGGGGATTTTAACCTGTAGCGGTATTTTTGAATATGATGAAAAAGCCTTTGCTGCTTTTTATAAATTTGGGGGTTTAGTAGTTAAATTTCGTCCTAAATGGTTAGGGAAAATCCCTTTGGCTGATAGGATGTTTATGGCCAGATTTCTCCATCGTTCTATTCCTAAATCTGAAAGACAGGCTTTTTTAGAAGATTTTATTAATGCTGATTATGATGCTGCTTTAGGAACAATTTTTACCTCTGTGAGTCGGGAACAGGCGGAATTTATGCCGGAAGAATTTGCTAAATTAACTGTACCGACGCTGTTAGTCGCGGGGGAATATGACATTATTATTCCGGCGGAATTGGGGAAAAGGGCAGCAGCTTTAAATGATAATGTTGAGTTAACTATTATTGCTAATACGGCGCATTTTCCAATGTTGGAAGATCCAACAACTTATTTGGAAAGGGTGAGGAATTTTTTAAATAATTGATCAGACATTATTTATAACGTTTATGGGAGTTTAGCAGTGCTAAACCCTTACAAAAGTGTAATTATCTTAAAAGAACCGCCCCAGACCATCACATTTACTTAGCACTTGGTTAACTTGTTTATAAAGCTAATTTTGATGAAACAATTCAAGTTGTTGTTGATGAAAACCAACTTAAATTAATCATTGTAGATACAGAAAAAGAGGTTATTATCAAATGGATAAGTTAGAAAACTACCGATTTTTAATCAAAAGAATCTTAACAGAATATCATCAACTTTTTTCCTCTGCATCTCCTGATAATATAGAAATGCTTTTAGCTTTTGATGAGCAAAGAGATCAATATTTATGGTTTCAAGTTGGTTGGACAACTGAAGAAAGAATTAAGGGAATTTCTGTCCATATTCGCATTAAAAATGAGAAGATTTACATTGAGGAAGATTGGACTGAAGAAGGAATTGCAATGGAGTTATTAAGGGAAGGTGTGCCAAAAGAGGATATTGTTTTGGCTTTTCATGATCCAGAAACTCGTAAGTTGACTGAGTTTTCTGTGGCTTAAATTAAGGTAAATTAAGGATAAAAGAATGTAAATAGCGATGATTAATCTTTATTTATTTTATCCTTACAAATATTCATAAATTACCTTTTCTTTCCTTTTGGCTATACCATTTATAACATCTTGGGCTTCTTTAATTTTTGCTTCACATTTTTCAATTTCGGAGATAATTTCTTGTTGTTTTTCTAATTCTGGTAATGGAATTTCTAAAGATGAATATATTTGACCATTTATATTAGGTTGTGATGATCCAGTTTGCACATCTTCAATCCATTTTTTATAAATTGAGCTTTTTGTAACAATGTCTAAATATTTCGGTGAAATTCTATCTTGCATTAACTTGAAGAGAAGCTGAAAGCCGCTGTAAAAATAGGACTTATTTCTGATGAAATAAAAATAGCAGTTTTAGATACGTATGAATTAAGAAGCTCCGTACATATTCAAACAGCCGTAAAAAAGACAATTGAATTTGAAATTAAGCACTGCCGCGAAGCTTTTTATACTCTTAGAGAATTCTTGAAGCAAATCAGAACATTTTTAAATTACTCAGAAACGCCAGAACTGAAAGAAGAAGAAGAGAGAATTACATCTGAATTTGAAGAAAACCTGGCTGCTGTGAGACAAGACAATATAGATAATCAAATTGGTTACATTCCAGGTATTATATAGTGAAAAAATCAAAGGATAACTCTTATGCTTAATAAGCAATTAGAAAGAATTTTTGTTTTAGGAATTATTTTAGCCTCTAATGCTATTGTTTCTAGTCCTGGTTTATCACAAACTGAAGCCGATTCAAATAAATGGGTCGTTTTAAGTAAAGATGTATCTTATCGAAAAGTTGAGCTTAATTGGAACTCTATTGAATTTGAACCGAATCGTCTAGATGCTGGTTTTACTTATCAAGTTGGTAAACGTTCAGGAATGGCATTGGTTAGTTGTGGTAATAATGCAGCTAGAGCCTATTATGCTTTAGCCGAAGGTTATGGTAAACATTTTATAAATACTGGTAGAGGAACTTGGCGTACACCTAATAGTTCTATGGAGAATAAAATGATTGATTTCGTCTGTACAGAAGCAGTAAATCAAAGGAATAAACTCATTAATGAATTATTAAATTTATCTAATTGTTCATCTATTCGTGAAACAATTGTTTCTCATTCAAGTCTTTTAAATCACGGTATACCAATTAGCCTGTACTCCAAAGCCAAGAAATTTGATAAAAACAATAACGGTTATGCTTGTGAAACTGATGAGGCGACAGATATCTCTCAGCAGCAAAGAAATATAGAAACTTCAGCCAAAGTAAATATAAGTTGCGTGCCTAAGAGTAATCAATCTCGCATACTCTCTAGTCCCAACCCAAACGATATTCATCCTAATTGGAAAGGTGAAAGCTATATAGGAACTTCCTGGAGTTTAATAGCAAAACAAATTCTTAAAAACGATATAGCTACTTATCTTAAAGGCGATTTATATTCCCCACGTGGAGGACTCATAAATGAAAATATCTTCGTTCTAGAAAATGAGTGGGATTGTAATTCAAATTCAAATTCAAATTCAAATTAAAATTAAAACTATCACATATCTTAAAATAATGATTTGGGAAATTAGATGATGATATCAGTCCCGATTACCTTAGAACAACTAATTACGGCTGTAGAACAGTTACAACCGGAAGAACGAGCAATAGTGGCTCAAGCTTTGATAAAATTTGATTTAGCTGCTGACTTAACAGCTTTAATTCAAGAATTATACTCCCAACCGCCAATTGATGATATTATGACAGAAATCAAAGCTGTGCGTTAGCAAAACCGCTAAAATTGTAACTAGGGCTTGCTGAATAAACCAAAAACCTAGATATATTAAGAGTTTCAGGCTTAAAAAAGTGAATTAGGTGCAAGGAATAAGCATTGAAACCATTAAAAACCTATCACTTTCTCAGATTCGAGACTATTCTTATCTCCTCCTAATTCTTCCTCGGTGACTCGGTGACTCCTAGCCCTCACGAAAAGATTTTTTCAGCAAACCCTAACTAATAATATCAAAGATTTTATTAATATTCCCAACTTGCAATTAGAGAACTGGTTAGAAAATTAGATGCAAAATTTTACTTAGGAAAACCATAAAAAAAGTGGGTTAACAATAAAGTCACCCACCCAATAAATTACCATTTCAGAAATCCGTAACTAACCAACATTAGTTAATAACAACTCACGGGTTTCCGACTTTTTGACTTTTACCTGGCCATCATCATCTATATCCACAGTAGCCTTATCTCCATCAGCAATTTCCCCAGATAGTATCGCTTCAACTAGAGAATCTTCTAACAGACGCACAATGGCGCGGCGTAATGGTCTAGCACCGTAGCTAGGATCATAACCTTCCTGTACAACCTTCTCTTTAAAGGCTTCAGTCACCTCTAAGGCGATATTCTTCTCTTTGATACGACTAGCAACATCTCGCAGCATGATTTCAGCAATTTGCTTGACTTCATCCTTGTTGAGTTGAGTGAAGACAATAATATCATCAACGCGGTTGAGGAATTCGGGACGGAAATAGGCTTTAAGTTCTTCGTTAACTAAGTTACGAATGCGATGATAACTAGCTTCTGCTGCATTATCAAATTCAAACCCTAAGCTACTACCACCTTTTTCAATTACCTTAGAACCAATATTAGAAGTCAAGATAATTAATGTATTCTTGAAGTCTACTTTCCGACCTTTGGCATCGGTAAGATGACCGTCATCCAAGATTTGCAGGAGCATATTGAATACATCGGGGTGTGCTTTTTCGATTTCGTCGAATAGCAGGACTGTATAGGGTTTGCGCCGCACAGCTTCCGTTAATTGTCCGCCTTCGTCGTATCCTACATAACCTGGAGGTGAACCAATCAACTTGGAAACGTTGTGGCTTTCCATGTATTCGGACATATCTAAACGCACCATTGATTCTTCCGAACCGAAGAAGTAAGCCGCCAAGGCTTTGGCTAATTCGGTTTTACCTACACCGGTTGGACCAGAGAAGATAAAACTAGCAATGGGACGATTAGGACTTTTTAAGCCGACACGGGCGCGACGAATGGCACGAGAAACTGATGTAACTGCTTGTTCTTGGCCAATTAGGCGTTTGTGTAGGGTGTCTTCCAGGTGTAACAATAACTCGGATTCAGATTCAGTGAGTTTGTTAACGGGAACACCTGTCCAGGAAGCAACGATTTGAGCAATGTCTTCTTCGTTGACAAGGGGAATGTTAAGAGTTTCGTGGTTTTCTTCTCGATCAAGTCTGGCTTGCAGTGCCAATTCTTGTATCCGCAATTTACCAGCTTTGCCAAAATCTTGAGTTCTGATGGCTTCGGATTTGGCTTTGATGGCGGTGTTTAATTCCTGTTTGAGTTCTTTGTTATTGACAATGCGGGAGTGACGTAAACGCACGCGAGAACCAGCTTCATCAATTAAGTCAATGGCTTTGTCTGGGAGGAAGCGATCGCTAATATAACGATCCGCCAATTCAGCCGCCGCCACTAAGGCTTCATCAGTGATATGAACTTTATGGTGTTGTTCATAGGCACTGCGTAAACCATAGAGAATATCCACGGTTTCGGCTACTGATGGTTCACCTACCAAAATGGGCTGAAAACGCCGTTCTAAGGCTGCATCTCGTTCGATGTGTTGACGATATTCATCTAAGGTAGTCGCGCCAATACACTGGAGTTCACCCCGTGCTAGGGCTGGTTTGAGAATGTTCGCTGCATCTAAACCGCCTTCCGTACCACCTGCACCGACTAAGGTATGAATCTCATCAATGACTAAGATAATGTTACCTGCGGTACGCACTTCTTCCATGACTTTTTTCAGGCGTTCCTCAAAGTCACCCCGGAAGCGAGTTCCTGCCACCAGTGAACCCATATCCAAGCTGATTACTTGCTTATCTAGCAGGACTTCGGGAACGTCTTGATTAATAATCCGTTGGGCTAGACCTTCAGCGATCGCTGTTTTACCAACACCTGGCTCACCAATCAAAACCGGGTTATTTTTGGTTCTGCGACCGAGAATTTGTACCGTTCTTTCAATTTCTTTCTGACGGCCAACTACGGGGTCTAGTCTGCCCTCCTGAGCTAGTTTGGTGAGATTTCTACCAAACTCCTCTACAGTGAGATTTTGATTGCGTTGGGAATTACTTCTGCCACCAGTGACAACCGCCGTATCTTCACCCAATCGGTTCATCACAGCGGAACGGATCATTGGTAAATCCACGCCTAGATTTTGTAATACTTTGGCGGCTACTCCTTCACCTGCCTCAGTTAAACCTAATAATAAGTGTTCAGTGTTTATGTAATTATGTCCAAGACCATGTGCTTCTCGGAAAGATTGCTCAAACAGGCTTTTTACTTTCGGGGTAAAAGGAATTTCCGGTGGCACAAAACCAGAACCCCGGCCAATTATTTTTTCTACTTCCCGACGTGCTTCTTTTAGGTTTACACCCAACTCAGTCAGCACCTTAGCCGCAACACCTGTTCCTTCTCCCATTAGACCCAGGAGAATTTGTTCTGTTCCTACAAAGTTATGTCCTAGTCGTCGTGCCTCCTCCTGAGCTAACATGATTACCCTAATGGCTTCGGAAGTGAAGTGTTCAAACATAGCGGGTTCTTTCCCTCGTGCTGCTTGGAATTTGGGTGAGATAAAAGTTCACCCTCATCTAAAGTTTCTTGTATTTTCTTAAAGATAATGTATCTTTATTTAAAGCTGAATGGCAGTAGTGAGAGCCGTAAGTGATCAGGCGTAGTAGCCGTCATTCAGTAGATAATGCTGTATTATAAGCAATTCAAGAGATTTTTTCTCCTTGAGTTGTTGATGCCCTAATAACTGTTTACTGGTATTAACTATGACAGAATTTTCCGGTGGTAAAGATCAACAACACCCTCTCTACAACCGCGATCGCCCTCTTATTGATATTTTACTCTCTCAAGACGCAACGGACTACAATTTATCAGAATTAGCTAGACTAAAAATTCGCTATCAAGGTTTTCCAGGGGCGCGAGACATCCAAACTAACTTAGATAAAGTTTTGCAACGCTGGGGTTTAACGGAAGCAGAATTATTTGAAAAAACCCGCCAACTCCATGCTCAAGGCGGAATTTATAAAAGTCGGGGTAAGAAAGAAGAGCAGGATTGGAATTAGTCAGTTGTCATTTGTCAGTTGTCATACAATCACCAATTACGAATTACCCATTGCGGGAGTCGGGAATCGGGAGTCGAGAGTCGGAAATTCCAAATTACGAATTACCAATTACCTATCCCCTCTAGTCTGTCCTTGTTCACGATAATTTCGGAGTTGTTGGAGGAGTTGTTGTTGGGTTGAAGTGGGTGGTACTGGGATGGTTTCTGGGAGTGGATCGGGTGCGGGGGTTGTCTCTACTTTTTCTATGGGTGTGGATGTAGGATTAATGACTAAGTTGGGACTGGGTTCCAGCAATGCTTGTTTTTCGGGAACAGGTGCGGTAATTACTACCTTTGGTTGATTAACAGATGCTTTAAGAGAGTCCAAAGTTACAGCTACTTTGGTTTGTTCCTGTATGTCTTTGGTAGAAGAAACTAATTTGCTCAGACCATTAACTAATTGCAGCAGGTTTTGACGAAACCTAGGATCGCCCGTTAAGTCATCTAAATCGGCGGTAATTTTTTGAGTGTTTTCAAAGGTTGATCTGGCTGCATCTAAGGTTTGTTGCAGTAAGACAATGTTTTTTGGATCATTCAAGGTTTTACTAGCATCTTTTAAATTAGCTGAAGCTTCGGCGGCGCTTGCAGAGAGGGTTTCTAAGTTGGTTAATAATTTACCTTGGGTTAAACGATTAATTGCTGGTGATAAACTGGTCACTGTTTGCCGGATCTCGTTACTGGTGGCTGTCATACTATTTAAAGCCCCCACTAAAGAAGAACGATTAGTAGTAACAAGATTATCTAAGTTACTTAATAATCGGCTTGCTTGTTTAGCTGTGACACTAAAATCCTGGGCTGTTGTGCCTAATTGCTCTGAGGTTTTACTAGTAGTGGCGGTTAATTGGTTTGCGGAACGCTGTAATGTCACTGCTGTACCAGAAAATATTCCTAATTGTCCTCGGAAGCTTTTGCTTAAACTTTGCAAATCCTTGGTTAAATCTGCGATATTCTCAGCCGCATTGGCTGATGTTTCTAGGGTGCGATTAATATTTTTATAGAACTTTTCATTACTATATTGATCCGCAAAATTAGATGTTTTACGGACCAATTCATCAACACTAATACCAATTTCACCTTTTAAGCGAGAACCGTTACAAATAATCAAGTTGGAGTTACAATTTTTATCTAGGGGGTTAGCTGCAATATCTGAGGGTAAATCCGCTTTTGGTGTAATATCTATAATATTTTCGCTAATTAATCCACTTTGATTAGCTTCAATTAGTGCATTGCTAGGAATGATCAATTTAGGTGAATCAATTTGAATTTCTACATCAATCATATTTGTTCCCGCTTGGAGGTTGGTAATACTTCCCACTTTCACACCACGGAAACGCACTGCTGAACCCTTTTGCATTCCTCCCGCGTTAGTAAATTCGATAATTGCTTTATATGAAGTTTGTCCAGGGGTAATTCTATTTAACCATAGTAAAATTACTCCAAATGTGCCTAAACCTAGCAGGAGCAACAATCCTACAGATCCTTCTCTTCTCATGCGTGCGGACGTGAAACTGCTAATTAGCTCTCGCATTTGTTCCTCCACCGAAAAAAAGTACACTTGGCATTTTTTTAACCGATAATTCCTTAATGGTACAAGCCTCTGGATTTATTTGTGGAATCAATCCAAAATCCAAAATTGAAAATTGAATGTACTTAACCTACTACTTGAATGGGTCCTTGTACTCTACCACTCATAAATTGTCGAATTAACGGATTTTCTGTGTGATCTATTTCATTTACCTTACCTTGCCATTGCACTTTGCCTTGATAAAGAAATACTATTTGGTCGGAGGTACGGCGAATGGTACTATCTTGGTGAGTGACGATGCAGTATGTACTACAAACTTCTTGAGTATGTTGTAAATCACGGATTAAATCTTCTATGACGGTGGAGGCGATGGGGTCAAGTCCGGCTGTCGGTTCATCATATAATAAAACCTCTGGACTATCTGTGGGGTGATCTGGGTTAGACATGATGGCGCGAGCAAAACTAACTCTTTTTCGCATCCCTCCCGAAAGTTCGGAGGGGTAAAGATGGCCAATTGCTGCCAAACCTACCATTTCTAATTTTTCGTTGACAAGTTCCCGAATTTGCGATCGCTTTAAATTGGAATTTTGATAAAGTAAAAAGCCAATATTTTCTTCTACTGTTAAAGAGTCAAATAAGGCCGCTTGCTGAAATACCATGCCAATTCCCACAGGATCAGCACCATCTTCTATTAAGCCATTTCTTTTGACACCTTGAATATAAATTTCTCCTTCGTCGGGTTTTAATAAACCAGCAATTACTCGTAAAATTGTTGATTTACCCGTTCCTGATGGTCCAATAATTCCTAGTGCTTCTCCTCGGTATATTTTCAAATCTATTTTATCTAAAACTTTGTTTTTACCAAAGGATTTAGAAATACCTTTTAATTCTATTAATGGTTCGATGATCGGTTGTTGGTTGTTGATCATGGGTATTATAGTTAATGGTTGATGGTTGATAGTTGACTGTCACCTAAACAGTAAATTCATTACTATCTTGACTGATAATTAAGCGTAAAATGGATAGTGTCAAGATAATTAAAAATAGGACTAAGCCGATGGTACAAGCATAGCTAATTTCTAAGTTAGTAAATGCTTGTTCATATAAATAATAAACTATTGTCTTAGAACTATTGAGTGGTCCGCCTTGAGTCATGATATAAACTTCTTCAAAAACTTTAGTAGCTGCTATGGAGGAAATTACGGCAACTAAAGCTAAATAAGGTTTCATTAATGGTAGGGTAATATCCCAATGTTTGCGTATATTATCTGAACCATCTATAGCAGCAGCTTCGTAAATATCGGCGGGTATGGCTTGCAATCCTGCTAAATAAATAATCATGTAGTAACCTAAGCCTTTCCAAATAGTTACAGCCATGACACTGGCTAAGGAAATAGGTACAAGTCCCAATATTTTATCTGGACTTGTTAACCAGGGAATACCATCGGAAAAAATGCCTAAGGTCTTTAATATTTGATTTAGTAATCCGTTTTCTGCATATAACCATTTCCAGGCGATGCCGGCAACTACCATGGAAATAACAACGGGGGTATAGTATGTAGTTCTAAACCAATTCATCCCCCGCAGCTTTTGATTGACTAAAATTGCTAATATTAAGGGTAAAAATACTAAAATTGGGACAACACCGATGAGATACCAGATTGTGTTTTCTAATGTTTGCCAAAAGATGGGATCTTTTGATAATTTGATAAAGTTTTTAAAACCAATCCATTGGGGCGTATCGCCGATATTTTCATAACTGCTAAAACTCAGATAAAAGGCTTGAATGGCTGGCCAAAATACAGTAAATATTAAAATGATTAAGGCTGGAAATAAAAATAAATAGGGGATGAGTTTTGAGCGGATTAAAATCCATTGTTTTGATGTTAATTGAGACATATATTTAGGTTTGATTTTTGGGAATTTCTAAAATATAGATAGGCTGGACAATTATTTCCAAAAACTTACTAGGGTTGACAATACCTACTCTACACTATTTAAAATTTTTCGCAGATCATTATATTATTTGGGACTGATACCAATTTTCTATGAAGATGCACATAATCAGACCCTCCTGTAGTCCCCCTTTAGCAAGCTACGGTGTTAATCAAGTTGTCATCTAGGGTTTTAATGTCCCCTAACCCCCAATTCTGGGGGAATAAGAATTTCAAAGTCCCCCATTTTACCCCCAAACTTGGGGGTCACGGGGGCAGGGGATTTAGGGGGCTAAATTAGCAGAAAAGGAAGACAGATAGGACTTG
>OGVQ01000056.1_pt1 | contig 30468 bp, 25 predicted proteins | sample 1575801 | NCBI WGS metagenome assembly OGVQ01 (sample SAMN07581550, study PRJEB24739) | freshwater metagenome | place: Singapore | collected 2015-04 | reverse complement strand
GAGCAGCAACGCGATTAACGTCAATGCAGGATAAATCCTGCAACTAGCATTCATCCCTTGTCTAAAGCACAGATGTGACTTCCTGAGTCAGTCACATCTTCAAGGGTTTTCGGCATTTTTCTTATAACGCAAGTTGCTAGTTAGTGCTGATAATTGTATCTTACTGGTACATAATTTCATGTTTGGAGTATTATAAAGTATAAAATTATGGTTATTTTGTACTTATGATAAGGTGTTTTTTGATAACTAGCAACTTGGGTTAGTATTTTTGGTGACTTCATTTCCCTTTGATCTTGTCCTGTTTATGGTTACAATGATGATTGAGAAAATTTAGCAAAACTAAACAAAACTAAACATGATAGGGGTAGCAGTTGTTGGAACGGGATTTGGTCAAAAGGTTCATATTCCCGCATTTCAAGCACATCATCAAACGGAAATTGTCGCTGTTTATCATCGAGATATTAATAAAGCCAAAACCATAGCCGCAACTTATCATATTCCCTATGCAGGAGACAATTTAGCAAAAATTTTGGCTTTACCGACGGTGCAAGCTGTAAGTATTTCTACACCGCCATTTTTGCATTATGAAATGGCTAAACAAGTTTTGCAAGCTGGAAAACATCTATTATTAGAAAAACCCATTACTTTAAATGTCAATGAAGCTAAGGAATTATATCATCTAGCACGAAATCAAGGTGTAATTGCTACTGTTGATTTTGAATTTCGCTTTGTTCCTGCATGGCAATTTTTTGCCCAACTTTTATCTACAAATTATGTTGGGAATATACGCTTAATTAAAATTGATTGGTTGGGTTCTTCTCGTGCTGATACTTCCCGTCCTTGGAATTGGTATTCTACCAAAGCAAAAGGTGGTGGTGCTTTAGGTTCTTTGGGTTCTCACGCTTTTGATTATATAAATTGGTTATTCGGTCCAATTGGTAAATTAAACGCTCATTTAATTACGGCTATTTCTGAAAGAATTAACCCAGCAACGGGAGAATTACAAGCTGTTGATAGTGATGATACTTGTTTATTATCTCTAGAGTTAGTAAATGGTACACCTTGCCAAGTTTCTATTAGTGCGGTTGTTCATGCTAAAAGAACTCATTGGATAGACGTGTATGGAGATCAGGGAACATTAGTTTTAGGGAGTGATAATCAAAAAGATTATATTCATGGTTTTCAGATTTGGGGTTCTCAACCTGGTGAAGCTTTAAAAGAAATAGAAATTCCTCCACAATTATTATTTCCTCAACATTATAGTGATGGACGAATTTGTGCTTTTCTGCGAGTTGTGGATGAATGGGTAAAAGGAATTACTAATCATCAACAAATTGTACCTTCTTTGAAAGAAGGAGTTTATTCTCAATTATTAATGGATTTATCCCATGAATCCAATCAAAGGGGGAATTGGGTAAATGTACCAACTTTAGAGGAGTTTTTGAATTAAGTACCTGAGAAAAATTACAGCACTTTGCACGTCTATCTGGTACAGGTTATATCCTATTTTCTACCTTGATGTAATAATTATGTCGTAGATTTTTGTACTTAACCGTTTAGGGTGCGGAATGTGGATTATATCTAATCCTGTTGGTGTAAGTTTGTCCTCTGCGGTTCATTCTCCGTTACCTAAAAACTATTTCATATTCATTTCATTTCGGGTTGGCATCTTGAGAGATGAACAGTATAGAGTGAATAAAAATGCTTACTTACTCCCCAGAACCAAACCTCAGAAACAGTTTATCATCATCATTGCTATTTGAAAACGTCACCGCAGCTTTAGGTAAAGTTCCCATTGTCCGGTTAAATAAAATTCATTCCAGTTGTCAACATCATCATTTATATCTAAAACTAGAATCTTGTAATCCCGGTGGGAGTATTAAAGAGAAAAATGCCGCTTATCTGGTGCATGAAGCCGAAAAACAGGGTTTATTACAAACTGGTAGTACAATTGTTGAGTCTAGTTCTGGTAACTTTGGTATTGGGTTAGCAATTGTGGGTGCTACCAAAGGTTATAGGGTGATGATTGTTATTGATGCGAAAACTCCTGTAACAATGCGAAGAATGCTCACCGCTTATGGTGCGGAATTGGTAGAAGTTCCTTTAAGTGCGGCTGATGCTCAAGGTTCGATGCAGCTGGCCAGAATGGCAAAAGCTCAGGAGTTAGCCGCAAATATTCCCGGCGCTTGGTATCCATGTCAACATAAGAATCCTCGTAATACTGATGCCCATGAAGTTTGGACAGCACGGGAAATTGTTGATGCTTTTTATGGTGCGCCGGATGCCATTGCTATTGGCGTGAGTACAGCCGGTCAATTAGGCGGTATTAGTCGCTACTTTAAAAAGTATTATCCCCAAACTAGAATTATTGGTGTTGATGTGGCTGGATCGGCTATTTTTGGTACTCCCAGACACCCCTACAAGATGACTGGACTGGGTTTGTCTTTCGTTCCCCCCAATTTTGACCCGCAAGTGCTAGACGCGGCTTATAGCGTGGATGATGGTTTGGCGTTTTCTGTTTGTCATGCTCTGGCTAAACAGGAAGGGATGCTTTTAGGTGCTTCCACTGGTGCAATTGTGGCCGCAGCTTTGGCGGATGTGCAAAGATTTACTCAGCCCCAGAGTATGTTACTACTGAATCCTGATCGGGGCGATCGCTATTTAGAAACAGTTTACAATGCCGATTGGTTAGCTGCACAAAATATCAACATTCTGCAAAATTTACATCTTACAGAAGCAATTGCTAATCTATCTCCTGTACCTTTGAACATCGTAACTAAAAATTAAAGTGAAATTACAAGAATCTTCATCTACAAAAGTTAGTTTAGGGACTTTATGGCGGGAATTTCTGCCTCTATCCCTTAGTGATGTAACTATGGCCTGTGGTGATCCGATGATGACTACTACTTTAGCTCATCTTCCTGATGCTCAAAACAACCTTGCGTCTGTAGGTATTGCCAAATCTTTGGCGATATTTTTTGAAAGTCCAATTATTATGATTCTGCACGCTTCTAATGCTTTGGCAGGTTCTCAATCTTCACGAAAATCTTTATGGCGGTTTAACTTATTTTTGGGTGGAGGATTAACTTTCTTATTAGGTTTTTTAGGGATACCTAAGATATTTAATTCTGTTGGTGTAAGTTTGTTGGGTGTTCCCCCAGCAATGTTAGCTACAGTCAGTCAAGTATTATTAATAGCTTGTGGTTGGCCATTTGCGATCGCTTGGCGGCGTTATTTCCAAGGTTTATTAATTTACCACAGTCAACCCCGTGCAGTTGCTACAGCTAGTATTTTCAGGCTTTTGACGTTGGTGCTAATCCTAGGATCTGGCTTTTTTTTACAAGTATCTGGAGGTGTACTGGCAGGAATTGCCCTCATTAGTGGAGTGATAGTCGAAGCTATTGCCGTAACAATTTTTGCTCATCAGACTGGAGCAACTATACCACCGGAAGCAGTCACCCAACCCAACCTACCCCGTAATTTAGCGCAGGTGTGGAAATTTTATTTACCCTTAGCTAATACGATGATGGTGGTTTGGGGCGGTAGAACGATATTAATTAGTATTCTTGCTCGCGCTGAAGATGCGACAATTGCCATTGCTGCTTGGTCTGCGGCCTGGGGTTTGGTGTTAGTAATTGCCAATTCTACCCGCATGGTACAGCAAATTGTGATTAAATATCGCCATCAAGTGAGCGAGCCTCAATTATTGACTTTTGCTATTAGCGTCGGTGCTGCTTGTTCTGTTTTATTATTGTTTATGAGTTTAACACCAGTAGGTGATCGCATTGTCCAAAGTTTCATCGGTAATGATCTCGCCCTTGCTAATAGCATCAAACCTGTAATATTAATTTGTACCATAGTCCCATTATTGGTAGCATTACAAAATGCAATTCAGGGATTTTTAGTCAGTGAAAGTCGCACAGGTCATGTTAATCTATCTACATGGTTAGGAACGGCAACTTTATTAATAATTGCCAGTTTAGCTATCAATAATGGTTTCAAAGGTGCAACAGCCGCCGCAATTGCTATGATTACAGCCATGATAGTTGAAGTTATTTGTTTATCTTGGAAATTAGTGGCAAAAACACAGTAAATTTAGTACCAACATCAACCTGACTTTCTACCTCTAATTTGCCTTTGTGAGCTTGCACAATTGCTAAAGCAATAGCTAAACCTAAACCCGAACCACCAGTATGGCGAGAACGATCACTACTAACTCGATAAAAACGATCAAAAATGTGGGGAATATCAGCATTAGGAATACCAATTCCTGTATCTTGGATAGTAATTATTCCTTGATAAGCATTTGCTGAAAGATTAATTTTTACTTCCCCACAAACGGGAGTATATTTAATCGCATTACCTACCAAATTTAACAACATTCGATAAATTTGACTTTCATTTCCTTGAATATAAAAACAAAATTGATCAGGAAGATTACTAGATAATGAAACTTCTGCATTTATAGACAAAGATAATAATTCTTCTTCCACATCTGCAACTAAATTATTTAAACAAATTTGTTGGATTTTTCCTTCCTGCAAACCGCTTTCTAACCTCGATAATAATAATAAATCTTGAGTTAAAACAACTAATCTTTTGATTTGTCTTTCTAGTGCTTGTTGAGTTTCTGTTTGAATAGAATTAGTTTCGACAATTGTTTGTAAAGATGTGATAGGAGTTTTTAATTCATGAGCAGCATCGGCTGTAAATTGTTCCAATTGGTGATATGATTTTTTAATAGGAAGCATAGCTAAACCTGCTAACCACCAACCCCCAGCACCAATTACGATCATAGAAGTGGGAATACCCAAAATTAATAATAAATGTAGACTATTCATATAATCATTTAATCGTTGTATGGATCTACCAACTTGTAAATATCCCCACAATTGATTATTTTTAATTTTTAAAGGCATTAAATGTAAATGATATAATTCACCTTTACGATTCGTGATATCATAAGAATCATTGAGGTTAATATTATCTGGGAATTCATCGGGATGATTATTAATGGCAGCAATAGCTTCTCCCTTGGATGTTAACAATCTTACATAATATCCTTCCGTTAATAGACTCATTACCTCTGATTCTGGGTTTATTGGTAAACAAGATTGTTGTTTGAAACAAAGTCCTGGTAAAGATTTTTCAGTAGTAAGAGATAATTGTCCAGAAGGGTTGAACTCTGTTTTTAACTGGTCTTCAAACACCTTTCCTAAAACTTCTAATTCTCGATCAATAGAGCGAGTAAAAGCTTTGATCATGATAATATGAGCGATATAACCACATATTAATAAAGTTGTACCCATAACACCAGCATAGGTAATAGCTAACTTTAACCGAGAATTATTAAATAGAGAATTATTATTCACAAGATTTTAGAACTGTAAAAACATAATAAAAATGTAGGTTGGGTTAAGCAATAGCGCAACCCAACAAAGTTTTATAATAACCCTACCGGGGGGACAAAGTACCTACTTAATGAATTTAAACAGAAAAACGATAACCAAAACCCCGGATAGTTTCAATTGCTGTAGGAAAACCGCATTCTAATAATTTGCGTCGTAATAATCTTATTTGTGCAGCAACCACATTACTCACAGTATCACTTTCAAAATCCCAAAGTCGAGCGCGAATTTGATCATGAGTTAATATTTGTTGGGGATGCTGCATAAAATATTCTAAATTTAGCTTTATTAGACACACAAATGGTTTAGAGTAGCTTTGATTTATACCAAGTTTCATACCATTGCACCATCTGGTTAATTTCTCCTGTTTGACTGGTGATAATAGACTCAGCTAAATTACGTATTTCTGGCTTTTGAGATTTTTTCAAAACCATTTGTGACATCTTAACAGCGTGACGATGATGGGGAATCATTTGACGGATAAATTCTTGATCAAAATCTGCTGCATTTTTTAAGGTTTCTAAATTCAGATTCATGCACTTCATTTGACCATTCATCGGCATTTTCATCATGTCTGGGTTCATCTGTTGACACATATTGCAAGGTTTTGTCATCATCTGTTGATGATTCATAGCTGTTACAGGTGGTTGTTTCCCGTACCATGCCTGATATAAACTTTGCATTTGTTGAATTTCACGGGCTTGATCTTTTTTAATAGCAACTGCTAAATTCTTAATTTCTGGATGTTGAGCGCGAGTTAATGCCAGATCAGCCATTTCCACTGCTTGCTGATGGTGCAGAATCATCATTTCGATAAAATGCTGATCCATATTCATCATCATCTCTTTTGCTGGTGGAGTAGTTTTTGTAGATAGATGATGAGAATTGTGATCAGAATTGGTACTTCGTGCTTGTGTACTGTTGATAATTGATGATCCTAGAACAGCACTACTACTGATTAAAGCGACAATACCATACATCAAATATTTACTCTTCATAATTTTAGCTCCTAGAGCGCATGAAGATTCTATAACTACAATTCTAGCTTTTCATCTGAAAATGAAACGAAGATGAAATTTATTGTCATATTAAATAGCCAACTATAAAATGCTCGGACTTACCCATGAAGTCATCAACAGCCTCATTCTTTCGTAGGAGTAATTCATGAATTACCCCTACTTCCGTGATGTTTTGCTTAATTCCTGAATAGGTTGGGTTGTACTATCGCTTAACCCAACATACAATGCTTATTTGCTATCAGAAAAATTTTCCCATCAAAAAACGCCTGGGAGTGTTGCCGTGTTTCCACCCCAGACGTTTTTTAAACTTACTCCTCACACACAAATATAATTTATCACTATTCTATTTATTTGGCAAGTATTCTACAAAACTTTTTTGGAAATTTTTTCAGAGGCCACAACTACCCAGCAAAATTTGGCTTAACTGAGGGTGGAAATTGGCACTTTTTTTAAAGCTTCGGTGAGGTCAGCCATCACTAATTGCAAACTGCTTTTCCCTAATCTAAGCTAAAAACTTTTCCACACAACGCACAAATATCTCCACACCCATGGGTAAAGCGGTTTCATCAAAATCAAATCGTGGATGATGATGGGGATAGTTGAGATTTTTTTCGGCATTGGCAGAACCGAGGAAAAAATAACAACCGGGAACTTTTTCCAGGAAAAATGACATATCTTCTCCTCCCATAGTTTGACATTCGGGAACGATACCAATGGGGGTTTCGATTACATCTTCTGCTACTGAGCGCACTAATGTGGTAATTTCTCCATCATTAATCACAGGTGGATAAAGATGGATATAATCTAATTCATACTTTGCGCCATGACTTTGACAAATTCCGGCAATAATTTGTTCAATTCGCTGTTTAAAAAAGTCTGCTAATTCAGGATTAAAATATCTGACCGTCCCACCCATTCTGGCGGTATCAGCAATCACATTAACTGCTGTACCTGCGTGGAGTTCTCCCACTGTCACTACACCAGAATCAATGGGGTTGACGTTGCGAGCTACAATGGTTTGCAAAGCATTAACTATTTGTGCTGCTACGACTATAGAATCTATGGTTTGATGAGGCATTGCCCCATGGCCACCTTTACCAAAAATGGTACAACGGAACAATTCCACAGCGGCCATTAATGCCCCTGGTCGCACTCCCACTGTTCCCAAGGGGAGATTATTCCATAAATGTAAACCGATAATGGCATCAACATCAGGGTCATTAAGTACACCTGCGGCAATCATAGGTTTTGCCCCACCGGGACTTTCTTCGGCAGGTTGGAAGATAATTTTTACAGTGCCGCTAAAGTCTTGACGATGTTGATGGAGGTAATAGGCTGTACCGAGAGCGATCGCTATATGTCCATCATGTCCGCAAGCGTGCATTACCCCATCATATTGGGAACAGTAAGAAACTTCATTCTCTTCTTTAACTGGTAAAGCATCCATATCAGCCCGAATTGCTAATACTTTACCATCTCGAGATTTTTCACCTTGAATAACAGCAACAATTCCCGTTTCTGCTATACCTGTTTGATGTACAATGCCCCAAGTTTGCAACTTTTGGGAAATAAACTCAGCAGTAATTTTTTCTTGAAAACCCAATTCTGGTTTTTGGTGTATTTGTCGTCTCCATTCCACTAATTGTGGTTGTAAAGCACGAATTTCTAGCCGCACATTTTTGAGATTTACCGTTGAACCCAAAGGAAATGTAGAAACCATATTGATCAATTAAAAATTAAAAAACTCTGATGCTTTAAGAATTTAGGAGTCAGGAGTTAGGAGTCAGAATGCTTTTCTGTCAACTGTCAACTATGACAATATATTTCCCAATCTAAAGTTGCTGCAACTTCAGCAAGTTTTTCCACATCTTGGGGATTTTCTACATAGGGTACACAACCTAAAACTGGGATATTTGTAAAAGATTGAATTAACTCTGGGGGAGTTAATTCAGCAATTTCGGCTTCTGTGCGGGGTTGGGTGCAATTGAGAATAATCCCCCGTAGATTGATTTTAGTTTGCCTAGCCAATGCTACATTAGCCACAGCTTGAGCGATCGATCCTAATCTCACAGGTACAACTAAAAATGTCGGTAATCGCCATTCAGCCGCTAAATCTGCCACGGTAAACTCATTAGTAATTGGTGAACCCAAACCGCCCAAAGATTCTACCAACACAAAATCCCGTTGTTTTTGCAACTTTAATAAAGTCTGCCAGACAATAGCCAAATCTATCGAGCGATTTTCCTTCGCCGCTGCAATGGGAGGTGCTAAAGGTGCTTGAAAATACAAAGGTGTAATTTCCTCTGGCGACTGTTCCAGACTAAACAGAGTTTGGTACAACTCCTTATCCCCAACACCCGATTGAATGGGTTTCATTATCCCCAAACTGCGCTGAGGATAATATTTTTGCCAATAAGCGGCTAAAGCGGTAGTCACGACGGTTTTACCAGCTTCCGTATCAGTTCCCGTAATCAGTAAAGTATTCAACAAAGTTTTCTGCTAAGAATGACAACTTAAATAGGCTTCTGTTCCTAATTTAGCCTAATTATTCCCATTAAACTCCGGCGTTGGCGTTTCCGTGGGTGTTGGCGTTTCCATGGGTGTTGGCGTTTCCGTGGGTGTTGGCGTTTCCGTGGGTGTAGGCTTTTCTGTGGGTGTAGGCTTTTCTGTGGGTGTAGGCTTTTCTGTGGGTGTGGGGGTTTCTGTGGGTGTAGGAGTTGCTGTTGGCTTAGGTTCTATTAAAGTTACATTTAAACTATAATTACTCTCTGGTATGCCGCCCGCCAAACCTAATTGAATAGTATACCTACCACTATCAGATAATTTTCCCTCATAAGATGTAGATTCTTGATCATTAAGATTCATGATTGCACCATCAGGGTTGAGAATGCTCATCGCAATGCCGCTACCTGAATTAACAGATACAATTAAATCCTGTCCGCGTTTAGCCCGGAAACTATATTGCACTAAACTATTTTCTTTTAATATCCCATCTGCCATTGCTTGATTAGATGGATCTAATTCTAGGCGTTTACGACTAATAACAGGTTCGCCATTAGTAGGCGTAGGTGTAGCAGTAAGTGCCGGCGTAGATGTACTCCCACTGGGAATAACTGGGGAAGGAAAAGATTGTGGTGTCGTCCTTGCTTCTGGTTTACCCTGCAACTGACCTTTAAGTGTACTTACCAATGACCAAGAACCAAATCCAGTTAAAATCACTACAGCACCACCAATTAACCCCAAGGCCAAAGGATTATCTAAAATAGAACGACTTTGGCGAGAAGAACTTGAAGATGTAGGTTCAGCAGTGTTTGATGCAGGTTGAACACGATTACCAACAGCAAGGGTTTGTAAGTAAGATAAATCACGCTTTGATCCATTCCCAACCTTGATCTCTGATAAAGCTTGAGATACATCAGCCGCCGTTTGATAACGTTCCCCTGGTATGTAACTTAACATTCGTTGCAAAACATTCGCCAATTGGGGATTAACTTTAGCCCACTTTTGCCAATTCCAGGTTAACTGCTGTTCATCAAATAAATCTGCTGGTTCTTTGCCGGTTAACAATACTATCGCCGTCACCGCCAAAGCATACAAATCACTACTAGGATTAACTCTTCCGGTTTGCATTTGCTCACTAGGAGCATAACCTAATTTACCCACAGTGGTGACAGATGTAGGTGCGGCTGATTGCAATTTTGTCGCCAATTCCTTCACAACCCCAAAATCAATTAACACAGGTAGAGAATCATCTTCCCGTAAAATGATATTGTCCGGCGATATATCCCGATGAATAATTCCTAAACCGTGAATATAACTAAGGACAGGTAATAAATTTATGCATAAATGCAAAACTTCCGCTTCATTAAAAACTGTACCGACGTTTTGCCGATCCTTGAGCAAATGGCGGTAATTCTTTCCAGATACAAAATCTTGCACCAAAAATAATTTTTCGTTTTGGGCAAATTTTTCTCGAAATTTAGGAATTTGCAGATGTTGCATTTGATACAGAATAGCAGCTTCGCGTTCAAATAACTCCTGTGCTTTCTCACCAGAGGATGTTCCCGTCATGGGGGCAATTAATTCCTTAATTACACAAAGCTCATTAAAGCGTCTTTGGTCTTCGGCTAGATAGGTTCTACCAAATCCCCCTTGGCCAATAATGTGAATGATATGGTAACGACTTTGTAGGATAGTACCAACTGTAATTGGTGATTGCATGATCTATAGATTGAATATAATAGCAACTGAGGTAGAACTTAGCAAAAGCATGATCTATTCACAAGATGACTGTAATTGTCTTAATTGTGGCTTCCGTAATCTTCCTGTGTTTTTCAGGCTCATAGGAAGTGTATACTAGAATTCCATCTTGCATTATTCTCAACTTCTGTCTTGACTCAGGATGTGTTCAAGATAGCATATAGTTTAAATGGCAAAAATATCACCAAATATAGCTCAGGATTCAGGCATAGAATACTTGATGTCCCAGGGATCAGAGGGTAGGGAACAGGGAATAGAGAGCTATATCTCATGGCGGCATAATCAAGCTAGAAAGATTATTCTAGGACTTACGCACTGTAGAAATTAATCATCATCTGTATCAAGGATATGTGGTATTTTCAGGTTTTGCGGATGAAGTCTAGATAAATAGCGATAGGGAAGTGCTGCTGCAAGCAGTTCCCTCAAAAATCATCGAAAAATCGGGTTTAAATCCCTGAAAGTCATATCCCTATTTGGTATTTCCTGTCAATGCGTAAGTCCTAGTATCATACAACAATTATCTGTGCATTCGGTAATATTATGCCAGGTGCGCCGCTAAACTATCAGATGGGGGGGAGAGGATGTTTACCATGAGTAATTTGCTCTAGGTCAAAAAAACAAGGTAGAATTAGTAACCTACGAATCTACCCACTCAATTAATTGATCTCCAGATTTTGGCAGCTTACCCCTATCTAGTAAAGTTGTAATTCTGAAACTGTTTCACAGTCGCCTAGATGTCAGTTAAATTACTAGTAGTTTCTTCCAATACAAAGACTAAAAAATTAGGAAATGTTAATTTTATGGAGAAATATTTCAAGTTTGTATGAAAACTTCAACAAAACTCACATATGTTTTGTTGACTCCATTTCAACTAAATTTGCTCAATTTCTGATTATATATCTATGAATGCACTTCGAGGATCTGCTGTGCTGAGTTCTGCAACTTTACCACTTCAATCAGTAACAACGGGAATATCAGATAATAATCGTCTCCGGTTGTTTTCTGGTTCTGCCAATCCAATATTGTCTCAAGAAGTCTCCCGTTATCTGGGTATGGACTTAGGCCCCATGATTCGCAAAAGATTTGCGGATGGAGAACTATATGTTCAAATTCAAGAATCTATTCGCGGTTGTGATGTCTATTTAATTCAGCCTTGCTGCCAACCTGTCAACGATCATTTAATGGAATTACTAATTATGATTGATGCCTGTCGTCGGGCTTCAGCACGACAGATCACGGCAGTAGTTCCTTATTATGGTTATGCTCGTGCTGATAGAAAAACTGCAGGTAGAGAGTCCATTACAGCAAAGCTAGTTGCTAACTTAATCACCCAAGCAGGTGCTAACCGAGTTCTGGCTATGGATTTACACGCAGCCCAAATTCAGGGCTATTTTGATATCCCCTTTGATCATGTATATGGTTCACCAGTGATCCTGGATTATTTAATTAGTAAAGAATTACAGGATATTGTTGTTGTTTCTCCTGATGTGGGTGGGGTGGCCAGAGCAAGAGCATTTGCGAAAAAGCTCAATGATGCTCCTTTGGCCATTATTGATAAACGCCGTCAAGCCCATAATGTCGCCGAAGTATTGAATGTGATTGGTGATGTCAGAGGCAAAACTGCTGTATTAGTAGATGACATGATTGATACTGGTGGTACAATCGCAGAGGGTGCTAAGTTACTGCGTCAAGAAGGTGCAAGTCAGGTATATGCCTGTGCTACTCATGCTGTATTTTCTCCACCAGCAATTGAGAGATTATCCAGTGGGGTATTTGAGGAAGTGATAGTTACTAATACTATTCCTATTCCAGAAAGTAATCAGTTTCCGCAATTGGTAACTCTTTCTGTTGCTAATTTATTGGGAGAAGCAATCTGGCGAATTCATGAAGATAGTTCACTGAGTAGTTTATTTCGTTAATTAACAAATTCAGCTAGAACAGCAAATAAATTATCTAGTTTTGTAGGGTAGGCATTTAGTCTACCTTTTATTATAATCCTGTAAATCCTTAAATCCTGGACATTATCTTGACTATGGCTACGCCACGCAAGCTATCGCTCGATAACCGCCTGATGCAGACAAATAAAACACAATATAATAAAACTAAAAAATTTTCCTCATCGTAGGGGCGGGGTTTCCCCGCCCAAAAGTAAGGCAGAAATTGAGATATTTAATCCATGGCCTCATTGACAGGGAATCTATCAATTAATTGCATCGCTCGTTGAGCATTACGCCGCAGGACATCAGGTAAATTAGGAACATGAGGAATCTGGGATAATAAATCCAAGGTACGGCGTAAAATCCGCACCACATCCCCTTCATCCAAAGTGGTTTTTGCACATAATACTGTCCACGCTGCTCCCAGCGCCCACTGTTCTACCAAGGAAATCAAATTGATAAAACGATGTTCTAAACCTACAGGTAAGGCCACACCATGACGATACTGCACCTTTAACACAGCGCGGCGAATAGGTTGCAATTTTAACCAAGCTGTATCTGCTTCTACGGACAGGTTAAAGTCAATTTTAGTATCTGGACGGGGTGCTTCTGTCACCAAAGCGGCTATAACTGCTGCTAGATGATGGGGTCCAATAGCATCTAATTCTCCACTAGCTAGGACTAAGCCTAACCATAACTCATTTTCACCGCGAATGGCGGCGGCAATTTGTCCTAATGGTGTAGGAATTAAGTTGTCTAAACATTCAAAGGACTGTAAAATTTCAATTAAACAGAGAAATTCCTCCCAATATCTTTGGGACTGGAGGTCTATCTGTTCTTGTAGGTGTTCAATTTCCGCTTCTAATTCTACACAACGCGCCCTATTTTTAAAGATTTTGGCAATGTCTCCTGATTTATAAATGGGATGGTTTTCTAATTGTTCTTGAACCGCGGTGAGGCGACTAAGTTGTTCTTGAACTTCAGGAGATAGATGAATTAATTCATGGGGATGGGGGATATTTTGCACCACAGCAAGACTATGTTGATCACCACGAATTGATTTTCCTCGTTTCCAACCCAATTCAGCAGGAGGAAGGAGATCCACAGGAACTTCTACCCGTGGTAATTCTGCATATAAATCTAATATATCCGTTGGTGTGACTACATACCAACGATTATTTTCTCCTAAGCAGACAAAGTAGGAGATATCATGACTGCTGACAGCTTTATCAATTAATACGGCGGTGATGGGTAAGGGGGAAATTGCGTTTTGATCATGGAGACTGAGCATAGTTCCAGATATGGCAAAATCTAACATCATTGCCACTTGTTCTTGGCGATCCTGCTGGGCTTGTTCTTGTAAGGTTTTAAAAATCTGCCTTTCTACTTTCAAGCGCTGGCGTAATTTTTCATATACCATCAATTCATTTTCATCAATCGCCGCCAGTTGTGCCTGAATTTGCGCCAATTCCCCCTGAAATTGTGCCATTTCTTCATAGTCTGGTTGCAGGTGTAAGTTGGACATATATTGTCCAAAACTGCGTTCTATGAGTTCTCTGGCTTGTTCAATACTATGGGTTTGCAGCAGGTTTAAAACCATGCCATAGCTAGGTGTAAATTGACTAACTAGGGGATCTGGTTTGGATGTGGCTAAATATGAGGCTTCTTTCGCTCCTTCAAAGGGGGTTTGTAATGTAACTACATAACCTTGTTTATCCATGCCTCGACGACCAGCGCGGCCTGCCATTTGCAGAAATTCCGAAGCGTTGAGCAGTCGGTGGCCGTTGTCAGTGCGTTTAGAAAGGGTAGAAATTACTGTGGTGCGGGCGGGCATATTTATTCCTGCCGCTAGGGTTTCAGTAGCAAAGACGACTTTAATTAATCCTTGTTGAAACAGTTCTTCCACTAGTCCTTTCCATGCGGGTAAAATGCCAGCATGATGAGCAGCTATACCTCGGTATAGTGGCGCTATTTGTCCAGTCCTACCTGCTTCCGGATTACGGCTTAAAAATTCATCAATCTGTTGCCGCAGGATTTGGGATTCATCATTATTGACTAACCATAAGTCACCAACTTCTTCTACGGCTTTATCACAACCGCGCCGACTGAAGATAAAGTAAATTGCTGGGAGCATATCCCGTTGCTGAAGTTGGCTGAGTGTATAAATAATGCCAGGAGCTTCCGGTCTACCAGTTTTGCCTTTTTCCCAATATCCTTTTTTACCCTTTTGTTTGACTAGACGAGGGTTAATTTTGGTGTTGGTTTCATTTAATAGGGGAAATAACCCTTTGGGATTACAAAAATTAAATGCTAAGGGAACGGGGCGAAAATCTGAGTAAATCAGGTCTGTGGGACCATGAACGTAGTTTAGCCAGTTGGTGAGTTGGTCACTATTGGCGACTGTGGCGGAGAGGGCTACAAGCTGGATGCTGCGGGGACAGTAGATGATTGATTCTTCCCACACTGTACCCCGTTGGCGATCATTCATGTAGTGGCATTCATCGAGAACGACGGCTTCTACATCTGTGAGGGAAATGCCGATTTGTCCTATGGGTGTACCATAGAGCATATTGCGGAAAATTTCTGTGGTCATGACCAAAATTGGCGCATCCCTATGAATGGAAGCGTCTCCAGTGAGCAGTCCAACTTGATCAAAGCCAAATTTTTGGCGAAAGTCTCGCAGTTTTTGGTTAGATAAGGCTTTTAAGGGAGTGGTGTAAAATACCCGTTTTCTACGGGATAAGGCGCGATATATAGCATATTCGCCGATGAGGGTCTTTCCTGAACCTGTGGGCGCACAAACAACTACCGAACGGTTAGCATTCAGAGAGGCGATCGCTTCTGTTTGGAATTGATCTAGTTCAAAGGGGAAAATTGACCCCAGGTCAATAGCATTAGCAGAGTCAGAGTAGTTCACTCAATCATAATTTACAAGCAGACTATTCACTATGATAACTCGATTAGTGGTTTACTAGGTTGAGAATTGAGGGTTGAAGCCTAACTTTGCTCCTACTGCAAGTCTAATTTTTCCCGACTATGTTCTCTAACTCCTAATTCTGCATGGGGTAAATTCCTCTTTTTCTATTCCCTTTAGAACTCTTTAGAACTATATTAATGAGGTAGCTAGTAATATATTACAGTATTATTTTGTAAATAAAGCTACATGGTATAGCTGTTTTTGAATTATGTAACCTATGCCAGCGAATTCCTGGCCTGAAAACAATACTTACGACGAAAATTCTGATCCCCTGGACTCTATCTTAACTGACCCATCAGTAGATGAGCTATCAGAAGTAAACACAGATTCCGTGCTTGTACAACCATCTCGATTTCAACGACGTAGAGGTAAAGCGGCTTTAGTTTTAACTATAGTTTGGACTGGCACTATCGCCCTACATTTAGTTTCTTGGGCTTCAATATTTATCCTAGCACTGACCACAATGCTAGGCATTCACGCCTTGAGAATTATTTTTACGAAACGCCCCCACCATAAACCGGAAATAGGAGGAGATTTGCCTTTTATTTCTATATTAGTGGCTGCTAAAAATGAAGAAGCGGTGATTGGCAGATTGGTCAAGAACCTGTGTGGACTGGAATACCCTAATGGGCAATATGAAGTCTGGATTATTGATGATAACAGTACAGACAGTACACCACAATTACTAGCAGAATTAAAACAGGAATATCAACAACTAAATATATTTAGCCGTTCTCCTGGAGCTAGTGGTGGTAAGTCAGGGGCATTAAATCAAGTTCTACCTCGAACCAAAGGAGATATTATTGCGGTATTTGATGCCGATGCCCAAGTTACATCAGATTTGTTATTACAGGTAGTTCCTTTGTTTGAAAAGCAACAGGTGGGGGCGGTACAAATGCGAAAAGCGATCGCCAATGCCAAAGAAAATTTTTGGACTAAGGGACAAATGGCGGAAATGGTTTTAGATATGTGGTTTCAACAACAGAGGACAACCATTGGTGGTATTGGCGAACTCCGGGGAAATGGTCAATTTGTCCGTCGTCAGGCTTTAACCAGTTGCGGTGGCTGGAATGAGGAAACCATTACCGATGATTTAGATTTAACTATTCGTTTACATCTAGATCAATGGGATATTGAATGTGTATTTTTCCCCCCAGTAGAAGAAGAAGGTGTCACCAATGCGATCGCCCTTTGGCATCAACGCAACCGTTGGGCGGAAGGTGGCTATCAACGTTATTTGGACTATTGGGATCTCATTCTCAAAAACCGCATGGGGTCAAAGAAAACCTGGGACTTGCTGATCTTTATGTTTACGATGTATATTTTACCCACAGCCGCAATACCAGATATCTTAATGGCGATTGCTCGTCATCGTCCCCCCGTCTTCACTCCTGTCACCAGCTTATCCATTGGAATGTCCCTCGTAGGAATGTTTGCTGGTTTGCAGTATATTCGCTCAGAGCAACAATTTAAACCATCTACATATTTAATGTTACTTCTACAAACCCTACGCGGCAATTTATATATGTTGCATTGGTTAGTAGTTATAAGTAGCACTACCGCAAGAATGTCTTTCCGAGCAAAACGCCTCAAATGGGTAAAAACTGTCCATACTGGCGCACATCAATAAGACATCAACCCAGGAAAATGAAGGATCTGTTTTTTATCCTTCATTTTTTTCTTTTTTTTAACTATTTAATACATGGCGGACTGGTGAGTGAGGCATTCCTTTTATTGATAGGATAATATTTTTCATTTGAGGTAGAGCCACGGTATATCTTCAATTTACCGTTCTACTATTTTTTTTGTATTTTGGACAGGTCTATTGTGTAGTAGTGAATCATGTTCGCCTAGTTTTTTTTACAAAATTAGCTAAGGTTTGACCACTAATTGAAAAGAATTTAAAAAGCCTGTGACTGTTTTATTTAAACTATCATGCTGTTTTTTAGAAACAATAGCCATGACTTTATATAATCTATCATGAGCGACAAACATCCTCGTTTTTGTAACTTTGCCGATGGCATTGACATATTCAATTTCTCTACCAGGATGAAAGTTAGAACTGCGAATATTACGCTGATTTAGTAATCTACTTTGGGTAGTTGTTAATTCCATATATTGGGCTTCATCCATGATTTTTTGAGGACTATTCATTTGCACATAGCTATCAGGAAATTCATGGTATGTGACTATATATGCTGCTTCTTGCTGCGGGGGTTGGGCTAAAAATATTTCTAATTTTATTTTCCCCATGTAGGTTTTTTGAATTTGGGTTTTCTGTTTGTGTTTTCCTGGCATTAGGACTGTAAAAAGTCCATCTGGGGACGTAAATGTTCTCCATTTTGGCTGAACTATTTGGGGAACAATGGGCTTTTTCTCTGAGGTTTTCGGTTTGGATAAATATACAGCCAATGCAGCATTACTGCTAGAGAAAAGAGTAACGGCGATCAAAGATAGTAAAATTTTGCTATTCATAAGTTATAAAATTGGCAGATGCTGTTTTTAGTGTTGTTGCTAGTTATAACCTAGATGCACACAAAGCCGCACCAATTAATCCTACTTGTTGGTTAAGAATGATGTGAACGGGGATTTCTTCGAGTAAAGAACCCATTCTGCCTTTTCGGATAAAATTTAACATAAAACTACCATTTTGGATTAAAGGTAGGATTTTAGGGGCGATACCACCAGCAATGTATAATCCTCCATAAGGTAATAGTTTGAGGGCAAGATTGCCCGCTTCTGCACCGTAGGCGGCAACAAATAATTCTATGGTTTGTTTAGAAAGGCGATCGCTTTTTTGCAATGCCGCACTACCAATAAATGCACCAGGATCAACTGTTTTTTCCGTTTTCTGTGCTTCTTGTTCCCAAGTTCTCACCGCTTGGGCAATTTCTGGAGATTCGGTAGCTATTTGTTGATCTCGCAAAAATTGGTAAATAGAGATAATTCCTAACCCGGAAACTACTCTTTCCACAGAAACTCTGTCAATATTATGTTTATCTAAAAGATATTTTAATAATTGAAATTCTAACTCATTGCGAGGTGCAAAATCGGTGTGTCCACCCTCGGAAGGAAAGACTTGATATTGATTTCCGTGTTTAATTAAAAATCCCTGGCCTAAACCTGTTCCTGCACCAATTACAGCCATAGGTGCTGCTGGTTGATATTCACCAACTTGTAAAGTGAATAAATCCTGTTTTGTTAAGCCAAAAATACCATAACCAACCGCCGCAAAATCGTTAATTAAAGAAATCGAAGCAATACCCAATTCTTTAATCAACCGATCTGTATCGAGAAACCATGATAAGTTGGTTAATTTGGCGGTATTTCCTCTGACTGGACCGGCGATCGCAAAACAAGCTTTTTCAGGTGTGGTAAAATTAGCTGTGTGCAAAAACTTTTGTACGATTGGCACTAAATCGGGAAAATCTCCACTGGGAAAACTCTCCTCATACAGAGTTTTTAAACCTACTGTTTCTGAGAATTCTACCAAACGCAAAATAGTTTTTGTGCCGCCGATATCTCCTGCTAGTAGTAATGTCATAAAATTTATCAGTTAATACGTTACTTTTGCTAAGTTATTTTGAGTTGGGATTTGCCAAAAATCCCGATTCTACATTTACACAAATCGCACTACTTCCTCAATTTTCGTTAAATGGGAAGTATCTCCTGTTAGTTCTAGCAACCATTCCGAATCTTGACGGACAACTTTTACCAAAGAACATAAAGAAGCTTTAACTTCTGTTTTGGCAATATCCCCCACTAACCCCATTGCTGCACCCAAGACAGAAGCCCCATGTGCCACCAATAGGATATCATGGGGGGAAAATTCCGTAGATAGACACCTGGCAGTTTGTGCTGAACGTTCCCGCACTTTTTCATGGGTTTCAGGATATTGTGCCGCTATGCGTGATGTGTAGCTAGTATCAATTCTGGGGAATAATTCTACTAAGGCGGAAATTGGTAGTTTTTCTGGTTCTTCGGTCATCCATTCGGGATTTAGCCATTCACTCAAGCCTATTTCTAGTTTAATCTCTAAATCCAAAACTTCAGCGATCGCATTCGCAGTTTGAATAGTTCGCAAAAACGGAGAAGTAAAAATATGACTGATTTTTTGCTCTTTAAGTCGTTTTGCTAACTGCTGCGCCTGAACCATACCATCATCTGATAAAGGTGGATCATACCGTCTTTCGGCGGTCAGAAACCAATCAGGATTTACAAAGTCGAGACGGTTAGCGTGTCTTGCTATCCAAACTATTTGACCCATGGATAAAATACGAGTGTTAATTTTTGTTATGCGGTTATAATACGATACTTTGCAGACCTTTGACTAATCTTTCTATACCTGCTTTGGCTGTATCTGCTTGTAATGCACCATAAGCAACCCGCAAATAACAACCATCTTCCATCCCAAAGGTTGTTCCCGGAATTACCGCCACTTTATATTCTTGAATCAGTTTTCTTACTAATTCCAAATCATTGATTTTTGTATGCACTTTTATGAAAAAGTAAAAAGCCCCATTTGCACTGGTAATAGTACATAAATCTTCTAAAGATGCTAGTGCATGAATTACTATTTCTCGAACTTGGGCAATTGTAGAAATATGATCTTTTAAATAATTATCTTTTACCTGTAACGCCCCCAATGCTGCATATTGAGAAACCACAGGTGGACAAATTAAAATAGTATCTTGAACCTTTTTTACAGCAGTTAACAAATGTTGAGGAATTACCATATAACCAATTCGCCAACTAGCAAAACCATAAGCTTTTGATAAACTAAAAAGAGAAATTGTATATTCATTACTTCCTGGAAATGCCCCAGGAGAAATATGCCTTACTCCATTATAAGTAAAATATTCATAAGCCTCATCACTAATATGATAAATTCCCCTATTTTGACAAATTTGATTAACTTGTTTTAACGCCGATTCTGAATAAACTACACCTGTGGGATTATTGGGAGAAATTGTCACAATAGCACGGGTTTTTGATGTAATTGCTTTAGCTATAGCTTCAGGAATTAATTGATAATCTGCATCTGTAGTTACTAACACAGGTTGACAACCTGCCGTCTTAATCGCCATTTCATGATTAAAATAGTACGGCGTATTTAAAATAATTTCATCACCAGGAGAAGTAATTGCTAAGATAGCATTCATAAATCCCATATTGCTACCTGCTGTCACGACAATAGCATTGTCTTCATTAATATCAATCCCATTAAATTTTGATAACTTTTGTGCCAATACTGTTAATAATTCAGGAATGCCCACCACCGCTTGATAAAGATGATTTTTGGGTTCAGAAAAAAATTCTGATAATAATTCAATAGCTGTTTCTGGAGGTTGATAATAAACTACACCTTGCCCCAGAGAAATTGTCCCTGGAGAGTTTTTAATTAATTCTCCCACAACGGGAATAATTGGCGACTGAATCACTTCCATTCGTGATAATTTATAAGTCATAACTCATAAAAAGGTATGTAGAGTATCTGATTTAAGAATATCATTTATTGTCTATTTTTTAACATATCCGGTGCTTCATGCGTAGAGATTTGATTCTTTACAAACTATTCTAAAAATATCCATATCCATCTGTACTAAGTAAGTGAACGTAAATAATTTTCCTTGGGATAAGGTAGGGGATCAGGGTAAAGAGAGTAGAGGAAAAGAGTTTGGGCTGTCTTTACTTTTCTTCACATACCTTTAAATTTTTCTGTTCACCAGTCGTCTACGGTGGGAAAACCGCCTATAGTGTCGGTTCACCGCAACCGATGAGGGGAATTAGAACTTTTTGGGTATTTTTTTGATTGGAAGTGTCTAAATAAGATTGTGGTGGGGGATTTAAGCCCAAATGGTCGAAGGAAAAAGGCTTTTTTCCTAATTAAAAATCAAATAGCAATTCTATATTTCTATTCACTTCAGAATTCAAGGTAAACTTTTATTAAGTAATTTAGATTTTTTTAATATGGCTATCAAAGTTGGAGATACCGCACCTAATTTTAATTTACCCGACCAAAATGGTAAAAATGTTAGTCTTGGTGATTTTCGCGGTCAAAACTCTGTTGTCCTCTATTTTTATCCCAAGGATGACACACCAGGATGTACTCTAGAATCTTGCGCTTTTAGAGATGAATATCAAGTGTTTAAAGCTGCTGGTGCTGAGGTGATTGGTGTTAGTGGTGATTCTCGTGAGTCTCATCAAAAGTTCGCCGGCAAACACAATCTACCTTTTATTTTATTGAGTGATCAAGGTGACAAGGTACGAAAACAATATGGTGCAACTACCGCTTTTGGTTTTATCCCCGGCCGGGTGACTTATGTAATTGACCAAAACGGCATTGTGCAATATGTATTTGATTCTATGCTGAACTTCAAAGGTCATGTTGAAGAAGCATTAAAAACACTGCGAACACTGGCGGCAAAGTAATTAGCTTGGTGTAAACAATTATTGTTGAGACAAAGCAGGGGGCAGGGAGCAGGGGGAAAGAATTTCCCGATTCCCTCTTGCCTCTTGCCTGTCACCTAAAATTAGGCTTTATGGGCTTTTTCGGCTACAGCAGCATTAGCTGATTTACCGTTTTTGGTGTTACCGTTACCGTTATTCCGGGGTTGAATGACTCCATAACCACCGTGATTACGTTCATAAATGACGTTAATCTCTCCGGTTTCGGCGTTGTGGAACATGTAAAAGTCATGGCCAACCAGTTGTAGTTGTTCTTGGGCTTCTGCTACTGTCATGGGTGGCATGGAGAAGTATTTGGTTCGCACAACTTCTTGGGGTAATTCTGGAGTGCGATCGCCAATTAAATCTGCTGCAACTGGTTCTGGTGCTACAACTTCATTAGTTGATATGGGTTGGGTTTTGTGATCCTGCCTTCTTTCTTTATATTTTCGTAATTGCCGAGCAATTTTATCTGCAACTAGATCAATGCTTGCATACAAGCTTTCGCTGCTTTCCTCTGCACGGATGACGCTACCATTAGCATAAATAGTTACTTCCGCCGCTTGTTTAGTATTTATTCGGGGATTGCGAGCCACGCTCAAATGGACATCCACTTCATTTGTGATGTTCTGAAAATGATTAACTGCTTTTTCAATCTTTTGATGCACATATTCACGGATGGCATCAGTGATTTCAATATTTTTACCGTGGATGACAAGTTTCATGTAAACTCTCCCGCTCAATATTATATATGATGTTTTTGGGTAGGAATAGAGATTGCGGTAAGGTCTATCACTACCACTAACAAAAATGGGGACTGACTTCCTAAGACACTACCTTGTAGCATTTTCGGGATTTTTTGCATTTTAAAGTTTGTGCTATTCATCGTCTTGATATTAGTTTTGATCCTTGCCGATGACTTGCCAATTGTTTCCAAGCAATTGGTGATTTAAGCAAAACTACTGAACTAGGCAAGTTGCAATATGTTTGTTGTCAATGCCTACTTCTTTTAGAAATTTACAAAAGTAGAAGTGGTTGGCCTTCCCTTGCCCCTCAGTCTTATTCCCCATTGTATAGAGAAGATGACCTTTTTGGGTAATTTGATTTTAATTGATGCCAAGAAATTTTTTCAAATGTGATTAGTCAGTGAACTACTTTCTATTGTCTTAAGTTCATGCTGATTGCAGATAAGTCCTCCGAACACCATTGAGGTTATATATTTAAACTAGCACTTTATGGATTATAAAGTACATTCCCTTGACGTTCCTTCAAGATCCTTTGCATAGCTTGACATTTGTTAGCTATATTTTTGGAAAATCCGAGGTTGGAGATGTCTAATATTTATCTTTGATGTTTCCAATCACCAATCACCAATCACCAATTACCAATCACTAATTACTGATGATTTCTAGCACCCAATCTAATCAGTACCCTTGTTTACTATATTATCCTGGGTTGATGCCATATCCAATTGCCCATGAATGGCAGCGATCGCTAGTGAGGGAACGTATTCATAACCCTAATTTAGATGATGTGCTAATTTTGTTGGAACATCCACCTGTTTACACTTTGGGAACGGGAGCAGATCCAAAGTTTATCAAATTCGACTTTGACAAAAGTAACTTTAATGTACATCGGATTGAAAGAGGCGGGGAAGTTACATATCATTGTCCTGGTCAGTTGGTGGGTTATCCGATTTTAAACCTACGGCACTACCGTCAGGATTTACACTGGTATTTACGTCAACTTGAGGAAGTATTAATTCGTACGTTATCAAAGTATGATTTGCGGGGAGAACGTCTGCCTGGGTTTACAGGTGTATGGATAGAAAGATATAAAGTGGCTGCTATAGGAATAAAAGTTAGCAAATGGATTACTATGCACGGATTTGCCTTAAATGTTTGTCCAGATATGACTGGATTTGAGGAAATTATTCCCTGTGGTATTGTTGATAAGCCTGTGAGTAGTTTAGCTGCCTGGATTCCTGGTATTACTTGTGAGCAAGTATATTCTGTAGTCGCAGCATCCTTTATAGAGGTGTTTGGTGTAAAATTAGTGGAAGCAGAATATAAAAACTTCGTGTAGACCGAGTAAAGTTACTGAATATTTTCCACCTATAATGATAAAATAATTACTAAGTTTACTTTGATAACTAGAACAGTCAAATTAATTTTGGGTTGTTTCCCAGTTGTCATGTCCGTTCTTGCGTGAGTTTTTGTAAACAATATCTTATGAATACGCTGTTGTGGAATAATAAGCGTGTTTTTATATTGAAGGGTATAATTTTGTTTCCATTATCATGTCTTGAGGTGAAAAAAGTCTCCACAAGGCTAAATTAATTGATCGTTAATTTTGAATTTTTATTTGTTTAGGATTGCTATAGCTGTTTACCTGCCACCAGAAAGAACTAAAATTAGTAGACACCTAGCTGAGTTTTACAAACTTTTGAAATTAGGAGTGCATAAGTGCCAACACCTGCTAAATATTTGCTGGTTGGATCAGTTGAAGCTTACAGTGGCAAATCTGCAACAGTTTTAGGTTTGTCTCATCAGCTAAAACTTCATGGTTTGGATATTGGATATGGCAAACCTGTGGGTAGTTTTGTGAAGACATCTGCGGGAACTGTTGTAGAAGAAGATGTCCAGTTTATTACTCATAGTCTGAACCTTCCAGACAACCGTATTGCTCCCACTTTATTATCTTTGGATGAAGTAAGTGTTCAAAAACGCTTAGAGGGAGAAGATATAACTAACTATCAGCAGTTATTAGTACAGCAGTATTCACAAATACCTAGAGGTAATTTGGTACTGTTAGAAGGCCCAGCTAATTTATCAGAAGGAAATTTATTTGGACTATCCTTGCTGGAATTAGCAGAAAAATTAGATGCTCCCGTACTCCTAATTTGTCGTTATCAATCACTAACATCTGTAGAAGGATTGTTATCTGCTAAACAAAAATTAGGACCAGGACTAATGGGTGTGGTAATTAATGAAGTACCTGATGACAAATTAGAGTTAGTGACTAAACTCTTGCTGCCATATTTGGAAAACCATAATATTTCTGTACTGGGAATATTGCCGAAAAGCGATATACTTCGCAGTGTCAGTGTTGAGGAATTGGTGAAGCAGTTAAAAGCGGATGTGCTGTGTCGCCCGGATCGCTTAGATTTATTGGTGGAAAGTCTGGCTATTGGGGCGATGAATGTCAACTCTGCTGTGAAATACTTCCGTAAACGGCGAAATATGGCGGTGGTGACAGGAGGCGATCGCGTAGAAATTCAGCAAGCAGCCTTGGAAACCTCTACTCAATGTCTAATTTTAACCGGACAACTGCCTCCGCCAGCGTTTATTCTCAGTCGTGCCGAAGAGTTAGAAATTCCAATTTTGTCTGTGGATCTCGATACCCTCACCACGGTGGAAATTATTGAACGCACCTTTGGCCAAGTCCGTGTCCATGAACCAATTAAAATAGAGTGCATTCGCTCTCTTATGTCCAAGCATTTTGATCTTGAGCGTTTATTGTCACAATTAGGATTTAATCCTGCTAAATCAAGACTATAAATTGCTCAGATGTGCTTTTTATTGGGGAAATTAGTTGCGTAAATCCTCTTGGCAAACCCGAAAAAATCAATTAAGTAGGTTGGTATTAACAATTGTCGTTGTGGGAAGGTAACAGGTAAGAGGCATACTTCGACTTACTTTGACCCTTCGACTAGCTCTGGGCATCGCAAGCTCAGTACGAGTCGCTCAGTAACCAAAGGCAAGAATTAAGAAGTGTTAGGCGATTTTACACATTTTGGTAATTTCACTCCCACCTACTTATAACCGCTTTTTCTCCCTAATCCCTACATCCTGTCCTCAACTTGATGGGATGTTTTTATCAGTAACTTAATTCTCAGCAGGTTTATCTAATGGTATTTGTGCTGATGGTGCTTCCCCTTCTGATTTTGCTTCCCCAGTTGGTAATAAGTCGGATGTAGGTGGATTTGGGGCTGTTTCTGGGGTAGCACTGGCCGTTTCGATAGTTTGTTCGACGGCAACAAATACTTCCGTTTCTGTCACCTCAACAATAGTTTCAGTAATTTCCACTACATTTTCCATCTTGTCAGGTATGGCTGGTTCTGTGGTTTCCTGGGACGATGATTCAGGAACGCTAACTTCTAAGACAGTTGGAGTTTCTTCTGGTTGATTAATCAGTTCTGAGGTAGGTGGTGTTTCTGTGGTTTCCACAATGGTGACTTGAGAAACAGTTGGAGTTGGTTCAGTTTTGTCCACTAGTTCCGGTGTGGGTGTTGTGGTAACTGGCTTTTTACTGACAGTTTGCTGTACCTTTGCTTTTGCACCAGTCAACAAACCACCAAAAAATCCTGATATTTGTCCTAGTTTCTCAGAAATAGAAAAATCGGATATTTGAGTTTGTAGACTAGCTTTGACTAATTCAGGACTGGGGACGGGGGTTTGTTGTATTTCTGGAGTCAACTGTCGCCGTAGTAAGAGAGTTTGGGCGATAAACCACACCAGCATGGACACACTAGCTATATGACCCAACAATAAACCGCCGGTAATTCGGGGCGCAAAAATCCAGAGGATCAAAGCGTAGAATAGCCCGACTCCACTCCAGATAAAATCTTGCTTGCGATGAATTTCTGGAAAAAAGAAAGCTGATAGATAAATGGATAGACTGCCAAAACTAACTACTACCGCTAGGAGATAAGCCAACATTTTTTCATCCTCCTTACTATTTGAATGAATAAAGGGAACAGGGAACACTTCTGTTCCCCTGCCTTCTGCCTTCTGCTATGTATTTTAATTTTCCAAATTTTGTCACTAAATTGTTGACTTCGATACAAATTAAAATTAATTATTGATGTGGGTAATGATTTCTTAAATTCTACAAAAACTCTTAATATCTTCTTTAGGAGTGAAGCCAAAATCTCGGACTACCCTTAAAGAGAAAGGATCTGCAAGACAAAGAGCCAAACCCAAAACAAGATTTGAACACAAACTATGACCCTACAAAGCTTTGGTGTGATTGGATTAGCCGTCATGGGCGAAAATATCGCTCTTAACGTTGAGCGCAATGGCTTCCCAATTGCAGTTTACAACCGCTCTCGTGAAAAAACCGATGCCTTCATGGCACTCCGCGCTCAAGGACGGAACGTGAGAGCGGCTTTTAGCCTGGAACAATTTGTCGCTTCATTGGAACGCCCCCGGAAAATTTTGGTAATGGTGCAAGCTGGTAAGCCTGTTGATGCGGTGATTCAACAGCTTAAACCTTTATTAGAAGAGGGTGATATCATTATTGACGGTGGTAACTCCTGGTTTGAAGATACTGAGAGACGTACTCAGGAATTAGAACCCACCGGTTTACGCTATATCGGTATGGGCGTGAGTGGTGGTGAAGAAGGGGCGTTAAATGGGCCTTCTCTCATGCCTGGTGGCACAAAAAGCTCTTATGAGTACCTATCCCCCATTTTCAATAAAATCGCGGCTCAAGTTGATGATGGCCCTTGTGTAACTTACATTGGACCAGGTGGTTCTGGTCACTATGTGAAAATGGTTCACAACGGTATTGAGTATGGTGATATGCAGTTAATTGCAGAAGCCTACGATTTGCTAAAAAATGTAGGTGGTTTAAGTGCAGCACAACTCCATGAAGTGTTTGCCCAATGGAATACAACTGACGAACTCGATTCATTTTTGATTGAGATTACAGCCAATATTTTCCCCTACGTTGATCCAGAAAGTAAGATTCCTCTGGTTGATTTAATTGTTGACGCAGCCGGTCAAAAGGGAACTGGTCTTTGGACTGTAAAAACTGCTTTAGATATAGGTGTGGCAATTCCGACCATTACTGCGGCGGTAAATGCCCGGATTATGTCTTCTATTAGAGATGAACGGATTGCTGCATCTAAACAAATCAGCGGACCTAATGCTAAGTATGGTGGCGATATTGCGGCTTTTGTGAACATGGTGCGTGATGCTCTTTATTGTTCCAAAATCTGTTCTTATGCTCAAGGTATGGCGCTGTTATCTACAGCTTCCAAAACTTACAATTGGGAATTGAATTTGGGCGAAATGGCTCGAATTTGGAAGGGTGGTTGTATTATTCGCGCTGGTTTCTTGAATAAGATTAAGAAGGCATTTGACGAAAATCCAGCTTTACCTAACTTGTTGTTAGCACCTGAATTTAAGCAAACAATTCTTGATAGACAAGCTGCTTGGCGGGAAGTAATTGTGACTGCGGCTAAGTTGGGTATTCCTGTTCCTGCTTTTAGCGCTTCTTTAGATTACTTTGATAGCTACCGCCGCGATCGCTTGCCTCAAAACTTAACTCAAGCACAACGCGACTATTTCGGCGCACACACCTACAAACGGATTGACAAAGAAGGATCTTTCCACACTGAGTGGGTTCCCATTGCTGAAGCTCAGAAGTAAGATACTTTTGGTTACTTACGATTGATATTAGGGGCGGGTTTTCCCGCCTTTTTACGTAAAAAGTTAGTGATCATCTCGAGCAGTAGAAAGTTTGTCCAATAGGTAGGAAATTTCTGTAAAAAATATTTATAATTTTTTAAACAAGCAAAAATTTTTGATAAAACATGGTGAAACGATTTCTGAAGGCTATTACTTGCCTCGCCCTTACGACCCTCATTATATTTCAAACGTCAAATCCAGTGGCTGCTTTGCCTTTGTCTAGCTCTTTTGCAACAACATAGTTATATGCAACTCCACATCTAGCTTTTATTGTTCCTTTTGTTACTAAATTAGTTGCAAGATGAGTAACTGAGGCATTTGGAACAAATGTTGCCAGATTAGCTGCAACTGAAGCGGCTGAAGTAGTTGGGAAGAATGCTGCTAAATCCCCTGCAACTGAAGTGGCTGAAGTGGTTGGAACGAATGCTGCTAAATCCGCTGCAATAAAAGGATCAGAGGCCGCAACTGTTAAGGCTAGTGCTGGAACCGCAGGCGGGTTAGAACTTGCTCTTGCTGGTAGCATAAGAATTGATGCTGCTGTACTAAGAAATGCGATGAATACGGGTGGAAGTCTGATGTTTGCTGGTATCACTGCTCATGATATCTATACAACCTATAAAGAAGCTAAAGTGGCTTCGGGTAAGTTTTTAAATCCTTGTACACCTATAACTATTCATCTTGACGGTAGCGATAAGAGTTTCACTGTATATGATGATGAAATGTGTTCTTCAAGTCATTAAAAGAAGTAAGTTAAAGCTTCATTAGTTGAGTGCGATCGCCGATCCTGTAAGATGCGTAAATAAAATCTAACGCATCTTATCTTTGTCATAGAACTGATCGCTATTTGGCATGAGTTAAAAGAGCGATTGCTCTTGGTTGCTTGAAATACGTTAATATAAAGAATGTATTGCGGTGTTTAATGATAGTGAAATATGACAAATCAAGAGTTTTTAGGTGAATTTTTATCTCTGCCTACGGAAGCTCAAAATCAAGTAGTCAGCCTGATTGCCTATTTGAAACAAATTGTTGGCTGCGCTAACAAGGTAGAGTTGCAGATTCTAGAAAAGTTTCTCCAGCAGAGTGTTAGCTGTACTGGGTGAGAGAATTTCTAAAATGAAATTGGGATATTTACCATCTTCTTCCCATACTACCCAACTTTTACGGGTTTTGCGTTCTGTTCCTAAAACTACAAAAAAATCAGGACCACGAAAATATTCTGATTTTTTTTGGTTAGGACTATAGTAAATGCTGAGATTTCCCGCAGCATAAAAATCAGTTCTATCTTTCCATAACCATTTAAGACATTTGATTAGGAGCATAATTTGCTCTAGATGTAGTTCTGTTTCCACGGGGGGTTCATCACTATATAAATCGCTAGGAGGAAAAATTATCTCTTCCGAGATGTTTTGTTCAGGTGCTAATTCTTGAGTGATCATCATGATATGATACTAAGTAGTTATTTGTTTATTTTAACTTGAATTAGAGATTATTTCTAGTTTTGTGAAATAGATTAGTTACTGAAAACTTCTACAGGGTATATGTGAAATCTTCCACTAACATACCGGGAACTAAACTACCTCCTAATTCTCTGCTTTCGTAAGTTCCGACTTCGGGAATAAATTCTTGGAAGTTGGTTAAATTCACTAGATTTTCTGTTCCCCAACAACGATAGAGACTTTCATCAAAGCGGAGGTTAGCAATGGGGGAAACTATTTCACCTTTTTCTACCCAAAAGCAAGCATAACGGGTCATACCTGTAATTCTGGCTGTTTGGCGATCGCTCCAGTTTAAATAATGTAAATTAGAAACATATAATCCAGAAGTGTTGAATGTTAAGAAAATCCTGATAAAAATAGCCCAAAATATGTTAAATTTTGGGCGAAGGATTATAATATTTTGATTAACCATGATCATAAACTCATTTCCCAAGATTGTCAAAAATAT
>OGVQ01000055.1_pt1 | contig 31122 bp, 24 predicted proteins | sample 1575801 | NCBI WGS metagenome assembly OGVQ01 (sample SAMN07581550, study PRJEB24739) | freshwater metagenome | place: Singapore | collected 2015-04 | reverse complement strand
ATAAGGGGGTAATTTTTGTATCCGTTCTGCCGGAGCAATCCAACTTAAACTCATTCTTTCAACCTCGAAATAGGGAACACTTCGACTGCGCTCAGTGCATCGCAGGGAATAGTCAGGGGGTAGGAGAGTAGGGGAGCAGGGGAGAAAATTCTATTCCCTCTTACCCATCTTTTATTTGCCCATACCTAACTGTTGAGCTTTTTGGTAAACTTTGCCTTCGGTCAGTAGGGAAGGAGCAATGACAACCTCAACTTGCTGCATTTCTTGAATGTTTTTAGCACCTAAAGTTCCCATGCTGGTTTTTAAAGCTCCTAAAAGATTATGAGTACCATCATCTAAACCGGCAGGCCCTGTGAGTATTTGTTCTAAAGTTCCTGTCGTACCCACTTTAATCCGAGTTCCACGAGGTAATACGGGGCTAGGAGTAGCCATACCCCAATGATATCCACGTCCAGGGGCTTCGGCGGCTCTAGCGAACGGAGAACCGATCATGACGGCATCTGCACCACAGGCGATACATTTACATATATCTCCACCAGTGATTAAACCACCATCGGCGATCACAGGGACATATTTACCTGTTTCTTGATAATAATCGTCTCTAGCGACTATACAATCAGCGATCGCTGTAGCTTGAGGAACACCCACGCCCAGGACACCGCGAGAAGTACAAGCAGCACCAGGTCCAATACCCACTAATACTGCTGCTGCTCCAGCTTTCATTAACTCCAGTGTGACTTCATAGGTTACACAATTACCTAATGCCACAGGAATGGGCATACAACGGCAAAATTCTGCTAGGTCTAGTGGAGTAATAGATTGTGGTGATAAGTGATCAGTAGAAACTACTGTAGCCTGGATAAAAAATAAATCTGCTCCTGCTTTAGCTACAACTTCACCATATTTACTTGCACCTGCTGGAGTTGCGCTGACTGCCGCAATACCGCCTTGCTGTTTAATTTCCTGAATACGTTTTTCAATTAGTTCCGGTTTTATTGGTTCGGCATATAGTTCTTGCATAAGGGCAACAAATTCATCTTTACCCACAGAGGCAATCCGATCTAAAATCGGTTCAGGGTCAGCATACCGAGTCTGGATACCCTCTAAATTGAGTACACCCAATGCCCCTAATTGAGACAAGCGCACAGCCATTTTTACATCCACCACACCATCCATTGCACTGGCAATGATGGGGATTTCTCGCTCAATATTGCCAATTTTCCACTTAGTATCAGCTAAACTCGGATCGAGTGTTCTGTTACCAGGGACGAGAGCAATTTCATCAATTCCATAGGCTCGGCGAGCTTTTTTTCCCCGCCCAAGTTGAATTTCCACGCTTTAACTTTTCTCAAAACTGTTTAAGCTAGGGTATCAAATTGTGGCAAGATTGGGAATTGTCCGCCAATTAAAAATTAAAAATACTTACCGAATCTAGCGCTTATTTTTAGCATGATCAGCGCCAGTATAACCCGTAGCTAACCAAATAACTGCCCTCGCACCATCCCGAATGGATTTTTGAATGGGTTCTGGGGAATTTGCTGAGGGAACTGAGACGGGCTTGAATTTCATCCCCCGACTACCTAAAACAATTTCCCCAACGATGCAAGCACGACGCATATGGAAATCGGATGTAATTAAATAAACACTTGTAATGCCACGGGACTGTAATTCATCTACTAAGGTAGTAAAATTAGTAACTGTATCTACAGCTTCATAATCTAAATTTAACCGCTGAAGATCAATGCCAGCATTGGCAAATATTTTTTTTGTATACTGTGGTGGACTACCACCAGATATCCAAATCGGTATATTTGGATACTGATGAGCTAGTTGGGCTGTAAACTTTTCTCTTTCTAATAGGCGGGTAGAACCTCCTAACACTAATATTGCCTCTGGTTTTACAAATTGATTTTGGACTGATTTTGACCCCCACCAGACGCATAGAGAAAGGATGCAAGCCATCAGCCTTACAGATTTAGTGCTAAAAAGGAGCTTATTCAAAGCTCTATCATTTTTTTCTGGAGTGGAATTTTCTTTAAAAATCAGCACAATGAGGGTTAAGGATGATGGTTAGTATAAGTTTTTGCCAAGTATACTTAAAAAAATGGGTAGCTGGGCAATGTAAGTTACCAAATCTATTTCACTGTAATTGCTGCCATATCCTAAACTATATTAGAAAATTGATCAAAGGTGTCTCACCACTCATTTATAGTTGATTTTTTGGATGTAGATAAAAAAAATTAACACAGCTAAAATTTTGAGTAGGTGTATTTTATTGCTAAATTAGTTAATGATTTATTGATTTTTACGAATAAAGTTTTCATTTCTTAAGTAAGATGATTAGGAAATTGTACACACATTACCAGATAGATAATTGTGAGAATATAGGAATCCCCAGTAGGAAAGATTAAGTGGCATAAAAGGGCTTAATTTTTTTATTGACGCATCTGGGAAATAGTGATTTTTGAGAAGTTGTAAATTTAACCAACTTATTGTCCTGATGTGACACATTTTAGACTGAAATAGCAAATAACTATAGCATTTGGTGCATTTACAGCAGCCATGACCGAAAATTTTAGATTTTGGATTTTAGATTTTGGATTGGGAATTTTCGGTACAATTCCCGTGCCTTTAGGACAGAATTAACCCCAAAATCGTCAATCCCTTAAGGGGTGACTTCCTTTTCGCTGTTATAGCAATCATTAGGCTAGAAAGTGATGAAAAAAGTTAATATTTACGGCGTTTATAATTATGTTTTGATGGCTTTAATCTCCTTTATTTTGGTGATAAGTAAAGTTACACCTGCTTGGACTCAGACTGTTTCGCTGATTAATCCTACTCCCTTACCTACTACTAGCTTGATTTGGCCAACTCAAGGCATTTTATCTCAAGGTTTTCGGAAAAATCAACATGAGGGAATTGATATTGCTGGTACAAAAGGGACTGGGATTTTGGCTGCTGCGGCTGGAACAGTTATCAAAGCTGGTTGGGATAATTGGGGATTAGGGAATTTTATAGAAATTAAACATCTCAATGGTAGTGTGACGGTTTACGGACATAATAGCCGTCTACTGGTAACAAAAGGTCAACAGGTCAAACAAGGTCAAATTATTGCTGAAATGGGTTCTACAGGCAATAGTACCGCCCCACATTTGCATTTTGAATTTTATGCAGATGGCCATTTAGCAAGTAATCCGCTGAGTTTATTACCATCTACCCCTGTTGTAAAAACACCAGTAAATTCTCCAATTCCTCCCATTACACAGCAAGTTGTACCCATTAGTAATCATACTGGATGTGCTGGAACTCCAGTTATAACTGGCGAGACAGCAACAGTGAGTATCAAAGTTTGCGAGGAAAATGGCCAGTTATTTTATGTGGGGAAAACAAAACAAGAACCAAGTCAACTTTTAAAACTTCCGGCTTGGAAAGTTAACAAAAATAGATATAGGGCAAATAATGGCAGTTTTTCCTACTTAATTAGCCCGGAAAAAGTAGAAATTTGGCAGAATGGTAGTCCAATTCGTGCCGATAGTTTTCTCACTTCTCATAGTTTAAGGAACTAAAAATACTCATAACCATGAGTAATTGATGATTTCATTACAAATACCAGATGTGACAGTTCAAATGGCGGAATATAGCAGCGAATTTATGATGATGAAGCAGTATAAAATCTATAAAGCTTAAAACAAGAATATGGCTCAGTCCATACTGTGCTGTCAGAATACAGAGGTGAAGTATTTGTAGAATATTTTCTTCAAGATAATTTAACCCCTCACTCTCTATCGTTCCTCTTAACGGATACTTCTGTATTCTTGTGAAAACTAGAGAAAAGTATTGCAAAAGTTCAGATAAAGGAGCAGGTGATTATGGAATATTTGGCTTATTCCTATATGTATATAGAAGATGAGGAAACAAATACAAATTTTTCCTTAAATCTACCTAATTTGCAGTTTAATTGGCGGAAATTTTTTAAATCTTCGGCGTGGTTAACCTTGGCTGGTGTGAGTATTTTACTGACTACAGTTGCTCAAATGCAGTTTGCTTCGGCGGAGTATGCAAGAACTAATGGTAATTGTCTTTATGTGCGGACAGGACCTAGCACTGGTTATTCTTCTGTAGCTTGCGTCCGTAATGGTTCTTATGTTGGTGAAACAGGTAGCGTCAGACATGGATTTGCCAGAATTTCTTCGGGACGTTACCGAGGATACTATGTCGCTGAAAGATGGATTAGTAGCTCTCCTGGCTATTATCACCGTAGATATCGTCATGGATATGGTGTTGGTGGCAGAATTACGGTGGGATATGGTTCAAGAGGTCAAAGAGTACGAGAAATTCAAAGAGCTTTAGGGATTCGAGTTGATGGTGTTTATGGTTCACGCACTATTAATGCAGTTCGTTACTTCCAAAGACGTAATGGTTTGCGTGTAGATGGTGTTGTTGGCCCATCTACTCGCAGAGCTTTGGGTATTTAGGTGACAGTTCACCTGTCATCAGTTATTAGTTAAATAGTTTTTAACGATTTGTAGGATGCGTTCTGCTGCATGGCCATCGCCAAAGGGATTAATGGCGGTGGCCATTTTAGTGTAAGCGTCTGGGTCGCTAAGTAGTTCACTTGCGGCTGTGACAATATTTGCGGTTTGTGTTCCTACGAGTTTGGCTGTACCCGCGGTGACTGCTTCTGTCCTTTCGGTGGTTTCCCTGAGAACTAAGACTGGTTTACCAAGACTGGGGGCTTCTTCTTGTAGGCCACCGGAATCTGTTAGAATTAAATGCGATCGCTCGATAGCTCCCACTAATTGAGCATAATCTAAGGGTTCTGTGAGGAAAATTCGCGGATGATTACCTAATAAATGTTGCAATGGTTCTCTGACTGTGGGATTTTTATGTAATGGCAGCAATAAGGCTGTATCGGGAAATCTTTCTAAAATTTGTAAGAAACTTTGGGCGATATCTTGGAGTGGTTCTCCCCAATTTTCTCGTCTATGGACTGTTGCCAATATTATTCTATGTTTATGCCAATCTAAACCACGTATATGACAATATGGTTGAGTTGCCGCCACATTTAACAAAGCATCAATGACTGTATTTCCTGTTAGATGAATTTCTCCTAGTACCCCGGAATTTTGTAAATTTTCTACTGCTAAAGTGGTGGGAGCAAAATGTAATTGGGTAAGTTGAGAAATTAATCTTCTATTAGCTTCTTCAGGAAAAGGATTAAATAAATCATCGGTTCTTAAACCAGCTTCTACATGACCGACAGGGATTTTTTGATAAAAAGCGGCTAAACTTGCGGCCAAGGCTGTTGTTGTGTCTCCCTGAACAATCACAAAATCTAATGTTTGTTCGTGAAATAATGCTTCTAAACCCTGTAAACTCCGACAGGTAATATCACTGAGAGATTGTTGACGCTGCATAATCTCTAAATTCCAATCGGGTTTGAGTTTGAACAATTTCATTACTTGTTCAACCATTTCTCGATGTTGTCCTGTGAGAATTACTTGTAATTCAAAATCTGGAGAACGTCGAAATGCCTGTATTACCGGAGATAATTTAATCGCTTCAGGACGAGTTCCTAAAATAATGCCAATGCGGTGTTGATTAGTCATTAGTCAAATAATTATAATTTACTTTTAATTTTCAATTTGCCAAGATGGTAATTAGGTTGTTGTTGTATCATACATAATTATTGTCTACTATTTGCGGACACAACTATAAATATTATCAATATTATAAATTATGGGTACTTAGGTATCTGGTTGGATCTGAACTAATACAATGGCAAATTTAAAATGAATCTGCATAGCTAATCATAATTAACCGCCGAGCAACGCAGATTAAACACAGATAATGTCATGAATTTTATGATTATGTGCAGCTTCATATAAAATTTAAACTTGCTATTATACTCTAATTATCTATAGCGGTTCTCCGTTGAGTAAGATACAAAAAACTCACCCCAACCCCTCCCCGCAAGCGAGGAGGGGCTTATAATGTATCTCATTCAAGTGCATACTGCTATAATTTTTCTAAGCAGGTTTCCATGTACCGTGGAAACTGTGGGGTATGACGCTGGGTAATCCCAGTTTACAAATAGGTTGTTCATTTAACCTATCACTGGCAAATACCCAAACTTCGCTACTATGGGTATTACCATCATAAACCACTGTTAACAGCCAACCTTGCTCAGGGTTTTGCTGATTTTGTACATGAATAGGTTCGGAAGGGTAGTAATTTTCTCCTATGTTTGCTTGGGTTAAAGTTCCATTTTTGTGATCAAAACAAGCAATAGTATTTAAAATTTCCTCACGAGTATTTGTTCCCGGGTGGAATCCTGACATATAGGTATAGGGAGAAAATTGACCTATATTTTTCTGAGGAACACTGGGAAATTCACAATGTTCATTTGCAAGTTCCTCAATTTTAATTACCTTGCTGGTTAGTGGATTAAGTTGGACTTGTGAAAATGTACTCTTGGCAATTGTGTGAGTTTCTCCTGTTGCGACTTCTCGAAGATATTGATTAGTTTGAAAGTCTTCATAACGGGCAATATCTACAATCATTGCCCCACTATTATCTACATAACCATTAGCAAAATGCCATTGAAACCAAGATTCAGTTTCTCCTCGACTGACTAAAGATAAATTTTCTCTGTCAAAAACTATAATTTGAGTTCCTAGTTCAGGATGCCATTTTAGGGAATCACTATAATTACTAATTCCGACTAAAACAGGCCAAATATCTAATCGCACTGGGGAAATAAAAAAGACAAGATACTGTCCTGCTAACACAAAATCATGTATTAGGGGTACTCCTGCTAATTGGTGTGTTGCTATCTGAATAATTTTGCCATTGGGGTCACTTTTATAAATATTCAGTGTGGCATTTAATCCCGGACTAACACCAAAATTAAAAATTTTTCCTGTTTTTATGTCCTGTTTATAATGTGCAGAATAGGTTTGTTCTTTAGTTAAAGTTCCTAAATTATTTTCTCCAAAAGTTTCTAAAGTTTGTAAATCTAAACCATGAGGTTTACCACCTTCCCACAATGCCAAAAGTTGATCAGGTAATGCCAAAACGGAAGTATTCGCGGCATTTTTGACAGGTTTTGTCCATTGATTCCAGATAATTCCCGGTGCAGTCATGCCATAATTACCATAAAGTAATTTACCGGCAGTAGTTTCTTGTTGATAACCAGTGGTTTGCACATAACGATAAACCCCAGTTACAGCAGCATCAGTAAAATTCACAGCCAGAATTGCCCCATCTCCATCAAACCAATGTCCCATAGAGACACCATTTCGTTCTAGTCGCGCTGGTCCATTTCGGTACATTGTACCCCGCAAACCATCAGGTAGTTTACCTGCGATAATAGGTAATACAGTTTGTGTAAATTCCTTTGCAGGTTGAGATATTGCTCCAACCCATGCTTTTTTGCTTGACTTTTTGTTGATTGTTTGCATATAGGATTTATTCTTTCCATCACATATACTAAATTTTATCTGATTTCTAAAAAGATAAAAATTTCAGATCCTTAACATCTGACGCTTTATCAATCATAGTTGATGGGTATTACCCACCCTAGGAAATTATGAGAGTTATGTTATGGACTTTTATTTTCGCAATAATGATGATAGTGTAAGCATTTGGGGGCTGATTGAAATATTTTTTTCACCGATAACTAACATAATATCAAGAGTTGGTAATTGTAATGTTCACAAAAAAATTTAAAATTAAAAGCAAATTGATGGCTTTCTTATTTATTGCCACATTAGCCATCTCTCTGTTCTGTGCTAATTTTTCATTTTCCTCTGTAATTGCTCAATCAAATTCGGGGAAAATTTTAATCATGGTGACATCCGCAGATTACCCACCTTACGAATTTCGGAAAACTGGGAGTGGGAATAATGAAATAATTGGGTTTGACATAGATATTGCTAAATATATTACCCAAAAACTAGGCTATCAATTAGAAATTAGAGATACAGATTTTAGTGGAATTATTCCCGCTTTACAATCTGGTCGGGCTGATTTTGCTATGGCAGGAATGTCTCCCACTGCGGAACGGAAAAAAAATGTAGATTTTTCTGATATTTACTATGAATCGAAAAATACTATTGTTGCAAAAGCAGGTAGTAATCTCAACAAACCTGACGATTTAACTGGTAAAAAATTAGGCGTGCAATTAGGATCAATTCAAGCTAACGCAACCAAGAAATTGAAAAATGTTCAGGTCATTTTCTTGAATAAAACAGGTGATATCATTCAAGAAATTAAATCAGGTCGCATTGATGCGGCTATTATGGAAGATACTATTGCTAAAGGATTTATTGCTAATAACGCCGATTTACAATTTAATGTTATTCCTAGTGATGCGGAAGAAACTGGTTCAGCCATAGTTTTTCCTAAAGGTTCTGCTTTATTAAAGCAATTTAATCCGGTGCTGGAAGATATGAAAAAAACCGGAAAAATTGAAGAATTAGTCAAAAAATGGTTTGGTGATCCTGCGGTTATCATTACAGATAATAATGATAAAATACCGACTGGTACAACTACCAAAAAATCGCCCTTATCTTTTAGAGAGATAGCAGCTAGTATTCCGTTTATTTTAGCAGGAATATTAGTTACTTTACAATTTACTTTGATTTCTACGTTTTTTGGGTTTATTTGGGGAATACTTTTAGCATTGTGCAAAATTTCTACAATTAAACCTTTATTGTATTTTGCTAATGGCTATACTTCTATATTTAGAGGTACACCCCTATTATTACAAATTGCTTTAATATACTATGCAACACCTCAATTAACGGGTTATGATATTCCGGCACTTTTCGCAGGTGTAATTACTTTTACCCTTAATTCTGGTGCTTATGTTTCAGAAACCATTCGCGGTGGTATTTTAGCAGTAGATAAAGGACAAATAGAAGCTTCTTTATCCTTAGGTATTGCTTATATTCCGATGATGAAAGATATTATCTTACCTCAAGCTGTAAAAAATATTTTACCTGCTTTAGTCAATGAAAGTATTGGTTTATTAAAGGATTCATCATTAGTATCAACAATTGGGGTAGTAGATGTCTTACGTCGCGCTCAAATTGTCGGTGCAGAAAAGTATATTTATTTTGAGCCTTTATTGTTAGCAGGAATGATTTACTATGTAATGGTGATAGGATTAACTTGGGTTGGGGGTAAACTGGAGGAAAAATTGCATCGTAGTAGTTAAAAAGTGATATGGTGGTTCTTTTATTGAGTCAGATATAAGAACCCCACCTCCCTTCGGTTTCACTAGTCGGTGGGAAACTCTCCTACAACACTGATTCACCGCAAGGGAGGAGGAGGCTATGATGTATCTGATACCTTACCTATAGTTAAAAAATTAAATGGGAGTTCTATATATGCAATTAAATGATAATGTCAATGTGGCGATCAAAGTTGAAGATTTATATAAATATTTTGGAAAACTCAAAGTTTTAGAAGGAATTTCTGTGGAAGTTAAAAAAGGTGAAGTTGTGGCTATTATTGGTCCTTCGGGATCGGGAAAATCAACTTTTTTACGCTGTTTGAATTTATTGGAAGTTCCAACTTCTGGAAGAATTTATATAGATGGTGTGGAAATTACTGCACCGAAAATAGATGTGAGAAAAGTGCGGCAAAATATCGGCATGGTGTTTCAGCATTTTAATTTATTTCCTCATAAAACAGTTTTAGAAAATATTATGTATGCACCAATGGAGGTAAAAGGAATTTCTGAATCGCAAGCGCGAGAAATAGGGATGGAATTGTTATCAAAAGTGGGATTAGCAAATAAAGCTGATGTCTATCCTTCGCGGTTATCTGGTGGACAAAAACAACGGGTGGCGATCGCCCGCGCTTTAGCAATGACACCGGATATAATGATGTTTGATGAACCTACTTCTGCGCTTGATCCAGAAATGGTAAAAGAAGTATTAGCAGTGATGGGAGATTTGGCTAAAAGTGGGATGACAATGGCCATTGTGACCCATGAAATGGGATTTGCGCGAGAAGTTGCGAACCGGATTTTATTTTTAGATGGGGGTAAATTAGCAGAAGATGCACCTCCTATCGAGTTCTTTAGTAATCCTAAGTGCGATCGCGCTAAACAATTTTTAGACAATGTTCTGTAAAGGAAAACATATAGCAGGAGGGAAAGCCTTATCCTGTATGATTTTTAACTTTTAGTTTTTATCTCATTCAACTGCATACCATTATAATATTTAATAATATTTAATGTTAAAAATTCCATTTATTTGGTAGAGTTCTATATGTTTATCTACCGATGGGTTGAAGTTTGGAGAACTTAACAATGATCTTAGAAAACTCAGTTACTTCCGGAGATTTTAAGAATACAGCAGATACAGGATTAATAATGTCTAGCACCCGATGGCTAGTAGATCATTATAAAGCTAAAGAAAAATATCGTCTGCAAATGGTTGAAGATTTGAATTTACAACCTGGCAGTATTGTTTTAGATGTAGGTACTGGGCCTGGTTTATGGTCAAATCAATTGGCTAAAAAGTTGCTCCCCATGGAAAAATAATCGGCATTGATTTATCTTTAGATGCTCTCAATTATGCTAAAAGTAATTTAGAAAATTATGATCATCAAGATATTATAGAATATGCACAGGCAGATTTTTTTAATATGCCTTATGCTGATGAAACATTTGATTTTGTTTTTTGTGCTAACAGTCAGATGTATTTCACTGATGATCAAAAAGAACAATTATTGAAAGAGCAACAACGGGTTCTGAAAATAGGTGGCAGAATCGCATCTAAAGAATATGATGGAGAAACTATTATTCTTTATCCAATTCCTACAGAATTGTGGTTCAAACTGAAAAATGCAGTCTGTCAGGTGTTATTTGCAAGAGCCGAAAAAGATTACTATGATGAATATGTAGCTCGCAAAGAAAGAACATTATTCTTTAAAATAGGATTAAAGGATATTGCTACTATAGCTTATCCTGTGCAAATGTTTGCACCTTTATCATCCCATCAAAAAAACTATATTGCCCAGGAAAGTCAGTGGTTTATCAAAACAGCTTCTCCTTATTTAAGTAAGTCAGAAATTTTGCAACTTGAATCTTATTTTGATCCTGATTCCAGTGAATATATTCTTGATAAAGAAGATTTCTCTTATTTAATGGTGGAATTTATGTCAATTGGAACTAAGACTGAGTAGGGAAATACGGCAGGGAATAGGGTAGGGGATGGGTTTCAAAATATAAATCATTTGGTGTTTTATCAATGCAAAAAATTATTCAGTTCTTCTTGGTATTACTACTTTGCTTTTTTCTGAATGTTGCAAATGCTCATGCACATCAAGTCACCGATTTGCCCAATATCAAACTTACCAATAATGCTCAAATTGATTTTAATGCCAGAAAATTTATAGATGCCTATTTGCAAATTTGGAATGATCAAGCGGTAGATAAAGCTGATAATTATTACACGGAAGATGTGATCTATAGAGATATAGCATTAGATACAACTAATAAAGGCATTAAAGAACTAAAACAGTTTATGCAGGAGCAATTTCAATCTATACCTGATATGAAATTCAAAACTCTGGATGTAGTAGTAGAAAGTCACGAAAAAATTGCTGTTGTCTGGCTAATGACAGGAAGCGAAAATGGTCAACCGTTTGAGACGGAAGGAGTTTCTGTTATGGAATTAAAAGAAGGTAAAGTTTTCCAGAATACAGACTATTACCATTAATATATTGTCAAGCAGTTTAACAACAAATTATTGCCCCTTGTACAACTATTTTACCTGGGGTTTCTTTTGTAGATCATGGCTGTGCTTTGTGAAAAAGTGATTGTTGGTTTCTTCATGAACGTCCGTAAATGAGAAATTTCCATACAAAGGCATTATTCTTATAGCAGGGAACAGGGAACAGAGTTGAAAGTCATGGGAGTGTATAGTTTTTTAGGTAAACTCTGTATCTCATTCAAGTGCATACCGCTATATTCAAAAAACTTAAATAAATCTTAAATCTAGATTTAATCTTTTCTATGATAGTTAAATGTATGAGAATACACCTTCGTAATTTTACTGAAGTAAAAACCATGAAAAATCTGTCTTTTTGTCTAGGGTCTCTCACATCTGTTTTAGTTGGTATGGGTTTGGGTTTTACGGAATTAACAGCTAATGCTTCTCCCTATGGTTGGTTAACTCAGACTACAGGAGCTTATTCAGGTTTGCTCAATTACGATGGCGGACAAGATAAAGTTTTAACTGAACTGTTTCTCGGAGATAATGGAGCTTTAATTGGTAGTCTTGCTCTCATTGGTAGCGTTACACCTGGTAAAAAAAATGAAATAGTTTTGGGACAAATTTCATCCTGTAATAGTGTTGAGGAGCGTAAGGTTCTTTGTCAATGGCATGATAGAAATGGTACGGGATATGTAGAATTATCTTTCTCAGAAAAGTTTGATGGATTTAAAGGAAGATGGCGGATGAAAGGTGAAGAGAACTGGTTTTCATGGACAGGTTCTCGATTCCCAAATTTACCGCAAATGACTCCTGTGAACTTTTAAAAAATTAACTCTCAGAAATGAGAATTAAATCAAGTAAAATGGGGTGTGTGATTATGCAGTGATTATTCCCGATTGTGCATATCCCATACCCTCATGCAATAGTCTACCTGCTAAAATTGCTGTGAGATTATTCACGTCCCGATCTGGGTTTAACTCGACCACATCCATCCCTACTAAACGCCAATGACCTTGCTGGATCAGATTTAATACCTGTCGTGAACTTAACCCACCGGGGACGGGATGGGAAACTCCAGGGGCGGAAGCGGGATCTAGTCCATCGAGATCAATGGTGAGGTATACTGGTGCGCCCATGGGAATATGAGATAGGGATGGTAATTTTTCGCTTAATTCCCTAGCTGGGAACAGATGCAAGCGATCGCTAAATTTATCAACTACCTCTTTTTGCACTCTATTCATGGTGCGAATCCCTATTTGGGTAATGGAGGCAATATGGTCATATTCTAACAACCGAGATGCTACACAAGCATGAGAATAGATACTGCCACCCATCTCTGGATATATATCAGGGTGGGCATCAATTTGGACTATATGAATAGGTTGCTCTAATGCATCTAAAGCTTTGCCAATGGGTATAGTTACAGCATGATCACCACCCGCAAAAAAAGGGATTTTCCCAGCCAGAAATAAAGATCGTGCCTTTTGATAATAACTTTCTACTGTCAAATGTCCACCACTCTCTGGCAACCAGTCCCCCAAATCAATCACAGTTTCGGACAGATCAATTCCTGAATCTGTTGTACTGTTGTGACTATAGCCATCGTAAGCTTCACGAATTCTATTTGGTGCTTGAGCGCAACCTCTAAGGTAAGAAGATTGCTGATCATCTGGCAACCCGACAAAAACTAATTTACTATTGATCTGACTTTCTAAATTAGTAGTAAAACAACCGGCAAAGGGAATCTTTGGTTGAGAAATTTCCATAAATACCTGATAGGGTTACTAGAAATTAATAATTAAAACAGCCGATTAAACTTTTTAGGCTCTGTAATAGATAGTTAATTTACTCTAGAAGGCTTAGAGAAAATATCAATAAAAATCTTATTTTTTTATGTAGGGGTAATTCATGAATTACCCCTACGTTATGCCCAAATTAACAACTGTAAAGCTTTAGGGTTTAGCGTTCCAAATTTCCCGGGCAATTTTCCATTTTCCTTGTTCTTTTCGCATTAACCATAGTACGCGGAACTTGGCATTCATGGTGGGACTACCATCTTTTGGGGAAATTTTAGCCACAGAAGTACCAATAATATAAGCAAAATTGCCCATAACTTTGATTTCGTCTGCTGTTAAAACTGCATCAATATTGACAGCGTTTGCTTGATTTGCGAAAGCTTCACCAATTTCTTTAGGGCCAACTTTATCCAGTCCTCCGGGTGGTATCCATACTGCATCTTTAGTGAACAGGGTCATGTAAGTATTTACATCTCCTGTTTTGAGGTTCGTAGCATAGGTTTTTTCAAAGAGCATTTTGATCTTATCTGCATCTTTACTACCAGCTTTATAAGCAATAGCTTCAGCTTTACTATGAGTTGATGCCAATGCTTGGCTGTTAGATCCTATGATTAAATTTGCTTCCCCAAAAATTGATATTGGAGTGATAATTGTTAACAGACCTAATTTTGTAAAATTAGACCCCAAAAATTTGTTAAGCATATATTTTTCCTCACTTGTGATGGCTAGACTTAATCATTAAAAATCATAAGATCCCCATCAGGGGATCTGGAATTAGCTATTTTTTAACCTCTGACAATGGCATCAACGCCGTCCCAATAGGCTTCTAATAAGTCTAGATATTTATTGATGCCATCTTCAAATAAATCTCTACCTTGCTTATTCACTACATAGGGTGCGATCGCATTAAAGGCATTATTACTGTGACTAATTTCCACATTCATGTGCATTAACCAATGCTTTCTCACATACTTATCATAGCCTTGGTTTTCTAAGGCATCATTGAATTGTACTGCTAAAACTGCTGACATAGTTTCATCAGCATATAATGCCCCTAAATTTCTTTCAATGGGAGGTTCACTATAAAGTTTTTTTGCTCCTTCATTGATAGCTACGGTGCTGGGTAAACATTGGTAATTATCAATGTCATCGTTAGTAATGCCCATAGCATTAAGTTGCTCACGGAAGAGGGTTTCATGGGTTACTTTCCCAGCTACTTCATCATAAACATTGAGGATAATCTCCTTCAATATATTATAATCACGAGTATTCAATGCCATACTCGTAATGTAGAAAGGTTCGTATTGGAAGTAATACCAAGTTTCCAGATAGAATTTCTTTTCTTGTTCTTTAGTAAATGCGTTTTTCCGGTAGTAGTTAAGGAGAGGATGTTCTACCGCACGATGATTGAGAATATACTTCATCTGGTAGTTTAGATAATCTTTGATTTCTTGTTCGTTGATATCTAAACGCTGACGCATCGTGGGATCTTGTACTTTCTCAAACTCTTCTATTTGTAAAACTCTCATGGGACTATCTCCTACACAGTTATGAATTAATTTTGGGAGGGATTTTTATTCGTAAGCTGATGTGCAGCTAAACTGTATAATTAAAAAACCTGAAGTTACAGTAGCACAAGCATCTTGCTTGTATTAATTATTCAAGTTAAAGGCACAACAGCTTAGTTAGCTATAAGTACCGGCTTCTACTTCTTCCTCTGCCCACCAACGATCATTACCATTCAAGTTTCTCTTCTTATCATCCATACATCCCCAAGTCATGTTGAGCATGATTCGTGTAGAATCACGATTTAAGGGGACTGTACGATGTAAAGTAGTGTCGGATTTCAGCAAGTAAATATCACCACTCACAAATCCATAGGTGCTAATAGGATTCTCACATAGATATTCATGAATTCTGGGATTAGTTTTGTTCCAGCTAGTATGAGGCACACATTGCAACATACCACCATATTCAATGGGTGGAGTTTCCAAAATCCAGATTAGTGCATAACGGTAATCTCCCCAGTGCCAACCGTGGGTATCGCCGGCTTTTTCATGTCTGGTAATTAAAAATTCTTCATCTTTAGATGGACAAGGTAAGAAAGGCTCACCAGCCAATTTTTCTAGAATGTTTAGCAGTGCTTCTGATTTATATATGGTATTAACGAACTCACTGCTGGCGGCAATATTTTCACTAGTAACTACACTCATATTTCTAGGTGTATTCCCAGTAGTTGCTAATTTTAAATCACGTCGTTCTGAGTACAATTCTAGTAGTCTGAGAGCCTCTTGTTTCATCTCTTGGCGGATTTTCCAAGGCATGATATCAGCAACTTTGAGAAATCCATCCCGTTTGAACTGATGAGCTAGAAATGTTAAGGATGATTCAGAAAACTTGGTAGCAATATTTTCTGCAATTTCTTGTTCCCAAAAGTTGACTTTTGTAGCAGTTGTCATTTGAATCTATGAGTAAATCTACACAACAGATTCTACCTTATAGTTTTTCTTGCCAAGTATCAAAATTCCTCAATATTTTTTAATATTTAATAATAGTACAAAAATACTACCCTAATCGTGAGAAAATACGTAGATAAAAATTCTTGTTTTATAAGCATTTGAGCCATTTTGAACTCTCACGTATCATTTAGGATGAATCCACGAAATATGAAGTATGGATTTCGGGCATTTAAACGTGATTTTTTGATGATTTTTGAGTGAATTGCTTGCAGTAGTGCTTCCCTACCGCTATTAAGCGGCAGTTAATCGCCAAAAGCCTGAAAAAACAGATTTTCGCCCACTCACATCACGGTGAATTTGTACAGTGGGTAAGTCATATAATTTTACATTTTTTTGAAGGCTTGATCTGACAATCAATTAAGCAGAAATTGACAGTTATGAACCAGGAAGTTTTACAGCCTGTCCTTTGACTAATCTCTATGAAGCAAATGAGAATTAGAGAGGATATTTGTACTGTTTCCCCAATTGTTGTAGAGAGAACACCAGATGAAAAAGATTATCTCAGTATTATTGTTAGGCATTGCTATCTTCACCTTTGCCTTCAGTGATATGGCTTTAGCAGCAGATGGAGCAGCATTATTTAGTGCTAATTGCGCTCAGTGTCATGCTGGGGGTAAAAATTTAGTCAATTCCGCTAAAAGCTTGAAAAAAGCAGATTTGGAAAAGTACGAGATGTACTCATCTGAAGCCATTATTGCTCAAATTACTAAAGGTCAAGGTGCGATGCCAGCTTTTGGTAAGAAGTTGAAGGCAGATGAAATACAAGGTATCGCTGCTTATGTACTAGAACAAGCTGAGAACGGCTGGAATAAGTAAGTTGATATTCCATAAGTTATGAGTCTGTCTTTGGGTTGGATATAAGGACATTTCCCTAGAGACGTTCCGGTGGAACGTCTCTACATTATTCTGCGGAGATATTTTTACATCTATGGGGTGCTATCAGCACCAAAGGCGATTCTGATTACCCAAAATATCATTAAAGTGGCGATCGCTAACCAATCTCCTAATCTTAATTTTAACTCTTGCCATTTAACTCGATGTTCATTGGGACTGGTAAAACCTCTCACCATCATTGCATTTGCCATTTGTTCTGCCCGCAGAAGGAGATTTTCTAATAATCTCTCTGTGACAATTAACCAAACTTTCGCGCCTCCTTTTAATCCTAGCTTTTTCCAATTAATTGCCCTCGTCATCACAGAACGCACTAGATTTTGAATTTCTTCTAAAACTAAAGGAATAAATCGCAAGGACAACGTTAAGGTTAAAGTTAGTTCTGTCACGGGAATATTCAAGCTGCGTAAAGGCTGCATTAAACTTTCCATTCCCGAAGTAATTTCTTCTGGTGCGGTGGTAAGCAAATATAAATTAGTGCTGTAGATTAATGTAAAAACTATTGTACTCAAGCTAATTGCTAAATCCAAGGAACGACGAGTTACTTTGACAAATCCTTGATGAACTAGCACATATTTATATTTTTTATTACTATCTGCAATTTTTGGCGTGATTTGGGTATTTTTATCAGTAATTGGTTGGGTGAGGATTCTTTCGTTTGCGGGTAAGCGGGATTGATAATTTACCCCTAAGCCATCAGGACTAATGGCAGTAATTACTAAAACTAAAGATGATAGTATTAATAGCCAACCCATTTGTTGTCGCCATACTCTGAGGGGAATTTTCGCAAAAAGAGTAAAAATAATTAGCAGTAATACTAGAAAAACCCGCCAATAATTATTAGCAATAATATAGCTACTTAGAAAACTCAATAGCCAAATTAATTTAACTCGTGGATCGAGTTTATGTAACCATGTTTGCGGTTCTTCTAGATAAAGTCCCAGGGGGAGCGATCGCAATAAATCCATTTTTTGTGGGTTGTCAGTTGTCAAAAAATTTTAGATTTTAGATTAGGAAAGAGATTTTTGATTTTTCCATAGTTCTAAATAGTTGCTTAAAACTTAGTTTTAACTATGGAATCATTCAATCCAAAATCCAAAATTTAAAATCTAAAATTCCGTCAGTTTTCTATTTTACACGAGTTGCTCGGTTCAAATTACCAACTTCCATGTCTCGAACTTTCTTACTCCGCCAAAATAGCCGAATTGGTGTACCTTGAAAGCCTAAATGTTTGCGGAATTGTCTTTCAATGTAGCGGCGATAGTTTTCATTAAAACGGGCAGCATCATTGACAAATAAAGCAATAGAAGGGGGCTGAACACTCACTTGAGTACCATAGTAAATTCTACCTTGGCGGCCGCCCCTTGATGTTGGTGGTGAATGCCAACTAACAGCATCTTCTAGAACTTCATTAATAACTGATGTACTAACACGGCGTTTATGAGACTCAGCAGCTTGATTTACCAATTCTAAAATCTTTTCTACCCGCAATCCTGTCACAGCACTGACAAAAATAGTATCTGCCCATTCAGTGAAGTGCAAGCGCGATTCTAAATCTTTTTCGTGATCATAGATGGTGTAAGAGTCCTTTTCAACAGCATCCCACTTGTTCACAACAACTACACAAGCGCGACCTTCTTCTAAAACCCGACCCGCTAGTTTTTGATCTTGCTCAGTGACACCATCTATGGCATCAATCACTAATAAAACCACATCAGCCCGACGGATAGCTTTAAAAGCGCGGTTAATACTGAAAAATTCCGTCCCGTATTCTATATGTTTCTTTTTGCGAATCCCGGCGGTATCAATCAACCTGTAGGTTTGTCCATCTCGTTCAACTATAGTATCAATTGTATCTCTAGTTGTTCCAGAAATAGGACTGACAATAGCTCGATTTTCACCAACAAAAGCATTTAGCAAACTGGATTTACCCACATTTGGTCTACCAATAATGGCGACCTTAATTTCAGGATTTTCCTCTAGTTCTGCTGCATAGGGAATGTGATTAATTAACTCATCCAGAATTTCCCCAGTCCCACTACCATGAATGGCAGAAATGGGGTAAGGTTCACCTAGTCCCAATTCCCAAAATTCCGCAGCTTGAATGATCCCTTGATCTGGCGATTCACATTTATTCACCGCCAGTAATACGGGTAATGGTTGCTGACGTAACCATTCAGCTATTTCTTGATCTGCGGGTAAAAGACCAACTTGGCCATCCACTACGAAAATAGCAGCACAGGCTTCTGAAAGAGCCGTTAAAGCCTGTTGACGAATCAAAGGGAGAAATTCCGTCTCATCGTTAAAAACTAAGCCACCTGTGTCTACTACCACAAATTCCCGATCATTCCAAAAAGCTGGACGGTAAGTGCGATCGCGTGTTACCCCTGGTTCATCGTGAACTATGGCGGTTTGATCTCCGGCCAGACGATTTACAAAGGTAGATTTGCCCACGTTGGGGCGACCGATAATTGCTACAATTGGCAAGGCCATAAATTCGATTTTCTTCGTGCTGAGTGTGTAGGTGTGCTGAGTTTTGTCCTACGTTCTTCACCCAGCACTATTTGACAGAACTACTAATTATATCATGTTTGATGGAATATATAGCAGGTGACAGTTGGTACGCCACGGTGACAGAGTTGAAAGTCATGAGAGTGTATAGTTCTTTAGGTAAATTCTGTATCTCATTCAAGTGCATACTGCTATAGTAGGCGACAGAGTTGAAAAGATTTTGAGGTAAGGCTTTTTCGATCTATTTTGAGTAAGTCTGTTTGCGCGGGTGGGTGGGTGTAAAAAATCTCGGCTGTAAAAAAATGGCTGAAATTATTTCTCTATAAGGTGTTTATGGCTTTTTTGTTATTCATCCATCCGCGCACCTTACACAGCAAGGTTTTTCGCTATTTTGCCTCTTGACGTATTTCCTGAAATGGACTATCATAATACCATCCGCGCAACTGAACCTTGAAAACTACATATATATAGGCTTTCAGCACCCCGCTATTGCAATTTCTACTACTCCCTATTAGGGATTGAAACTAGTGATATGACTATAGAACTATGGTGTTATCCGTATTGCAATTTCTACTACTCCCTATTAGGGATTGAAACCCAAAAGTGTCACCTGAATTGGTAAAAGGTATTGATTGCAATTTCTACTACTCCCTATTAGGGATTGAAACTTCGATATCTGACTCTATACGGCCGCTTCCTCTAATTGCAATTTCTACTACTCCCTATTAGGGATTGAAACCAACGTTTCTGAACTACCGTGAAAATCCCTATTAACATTGCAATTTCTACTACTCCCTATTAGGGATTGAAACATCGCATCGGATCAGGACGCTATACCCGTTTCTGGAAATTGCAATTTCTACTACTCCCTATTAGGGATTGAAACCGTAGTTGGTGACACAAACACGGGGGTACATCGCCATTGCAATTTCTACTACTCCCTATTAGGGATTGAAACAGTAGAAAATTCTGAATTAGTGCAGCAACTAACGATTGCAATTTCTACTACTCCCTATTAGGGATTGAAACGAGAAAAAACCGCTTCCCACAGAAGCCCGACTAATAGCGCACCTCAAATTGCAATTTCTACTACTCCCTATTAGGGATTGAAACAAGTCCCCATTACTGTGGATATCATCTATGGTTTTGCATTGCAATTTCTACTACTCCCTATTAGGGATTGAAACCTTGACCCCTTTGCTGGTAGTGGAACAACCGCAGTATTGCAATTTCTACTACTCCCTATTAGGGATTGAAACACTGTGGGAGCGAATGGTGCAGCGTGCCGGTTTTGATTGCAATTTCTACTACTCCCTATTAGGGATTGAAACAAGGAATTTTAACCACGTCACCCGCCGGATACAACATTGCAATTTCTACTACTCCCTATTAGGGATTGAAACGTAACGAGATTCACTTTTGCAAAGAGTGGTTTTTGATTGCAATTTCTACTACTCCCTATTAGGGATTGAAACCTCCCTAGATTGAGCATGGGAAATCAGCTTGTATAAATTGCAATTTCTACTACTCCCTATTAGGGATTGAAACTTACCGCCTATCAAATGGGAATTTAGTAGAGAATCATTGCAATTTCTACTACTCCCTATTAGGGATTGAAACGCATTGGAGCGATATTCCTATTCATCCTATCAAATTGCAATTTCTACTACTCCCTATTAGGGATTGAAACTTCATGAATATCCCAAACATCCTCATTCCCATTGATATTGCAATTTCTACTACTCCCTATTAGGGATTGAAACATTCAGAATTAGCTAAACACTATGGCGTGGAAATTATTGCAATTTCTACTACTCCCTATTAGGGATTGAAACGCAGATACGGGATTGAAAATACTAGATAAGGTCGGAGGTATTGCAATTTCTACTACTCCCTATTAGGGATTGAAACTTAGTCTGTCCGTGAGCTTGAGCAATAGCTTTAGATTGCAATTTCTACTACTCCCTATTAGGGATTGAAACATATCTTCAACTTCCGTATCAAGATGCTCAAATGCAATTGCAATTTCTACTACTCCCTATTAGGGATTGAAACGATGCTGAGGCGAAAACTCGAATTGAGGCGATAAATTATTGCAATTTCTACTACTCCCTATTAGGGATTGAAACCCAAACGATAGCGCGGGCAGCGGAAAACGGCTTATTGCAATTTCTACTACTCCCTATTAGGGATTGAAACTCAGTCTGACAAACTTGGACACATTGAATTTCATATTGCAATTTCTACTACTCCCTATTAGGGATTGAAACGAAAACATTTTCTGGATTTTCTGCCTTGTATTTTCATATTGCAATTTCTACTACTCCCTATTAGGGATTGAAACTTGTTAATACTTGAAAAGTATGCTGTGGGCATCATTGCAATTTCTACTACTCCCTATTAGGGATTGAAACCGATTATTTCTTTAGTAATTGCCGCTTCATTTTGATTGCAATTTCTACTACTCCCTATTAGGGATTGAAACTCAAAATCAATGCTACAAGATTATATGAGCCGCATATTGCAATTTCTACTACTCCCTATTAGGGATTGAAACAAACAGGCGAAACCATAGCAGCAATGAAGAGTGAGGGTGATTGCAATTTCTACTACTCCCTATTAGGGATTGAAACCATGAGTTTTTACAGGCAAGATGCCTGTGTTACAAGGATTGCAATTTCTACTACTCCCTATTAGGGATTGAAACTAAAAAATTCAGTTGCGTAACAACTTAGAAATACTAGCGATTTATCCTAATTCCTCAAAAACAATATCCTCATAAACCGACTCAATGGGAAAACTTAAATCAATACTTTGTAGCTCGATATTATCCCCCACCTGATAATTAAAAATCTCCCAATTACCGCGATCATTTTTGCGGTATAAATCAATCGCTATTTTCTCAGCATCAACCAAAACATAATCTTGCAAACTAGGATTGCGACGATACAATCTAAATTTATCCCCTCGGTCATAACTTCGCTTTTATCAACAATACCTTAGTTAGCTTTTTTGTATCCGCTTCCTTTTCCACTCACCTGAGTTCGATATAAATAATCGTCCGAAAAACTAATTATACCAAGGTTTTCTCAATTAACAATGATGATTGACAATAAATAAACGAGAGAAAACCTCTACTCCAAGACTTTCTCATATTTAGGAAAACTTGCGTTTGAGGGCGGCAAAAAGGGGACAAGGGGGTGATGTTTGTAAGTTTTGGGGTTTACTCCAAGTAAAAGGGGCTTTTTGTGCCGCAGACATCCATAAAAGTTTTTTGGCTCTGGTCATGGCAACATATAATAAACGATATTCTTCGGCTATTTTTAGATATTTTGATTCTTCCCAAGCTTGCTGAATATTGGGTATGGGTTTGTGATGAAGTCCAGCGCGAATTTGAGCGCGGGCAACTTCTGATAGGGTAAAATCTCCTAAAAATTGTCCTTGGGGTGGTATCCAAAATTTACCCGGAATTAAGTTTTCGTGGAGAAATGGCAAAAATACATAATCCCAGTCTAGCCCTTTGGCTTTGTGCATGGTGATAATTGTTAATTGCCCTTCTTTAGTATATTGTTTTTCTACATCTTCTGGTTCTACAGATTCAAACCTTTCGGAACTGACAATTTCACTTAAAGCTGATATCATCGCCCCCATAGAACTATTACCAAAAATTTGTTGATTGACTCTTTCTGCAAGTTTATCAGCAGTAGCTAATTCGGCTTGATCATATTTTAATGTTAAGGCAAAAAAGGAAATTATTTGATAATAAGGCAGTTCTAAATAAGCGCGGAGTAAACTACGGCAAAGATGAGCCGCTTTTTGCACTGTTTCAGTTTGGGGTGTAGTTAAAGGACTAGGATATAAAAATTCTTCTGGTAAACTAGCCAGAGTGTTAATATCTTGGGTAGGAATCAATTGACGTTCAACTAATACATCTAAAGTAGCTTTGAGATGATCGGGAGAATGGGGGCGATCGCAAAATTGCAATAATGATAAAATCTCTTGAGGAACATGAGAACGCCGTTCTCTTTCTCCCACATCATAAAGTTTAATTTTGTGTTCTTTACATACTGTTTCTAAAGCACTTGCTAACCATCTGCCTTGGCGATTTTCCCTCACTAATATGGCAGCACTAGCTTGGGTATTTTCTGTAAATAATTCAATTATTCTTTGAGAAATTAAGGTGACAGTATGATAAATATCTGTGGGTGTATATAGTTCTAATCCTTTTCCTACTGGTTCAGGGTTTTTCTGACTATCACCAATATCCAGGACAGAAATTTGCTGATCTAAAAATAGTTTTTCTCCATGTTTACTTTTAGCAAAAGGCTGATTGTTTACCCATGCTAAAGCAAAATTAGCAGCATCAATAATTATTTGGGTACTGCGTCCGGCTTGATACATTTTTGCGAGTTTATTTTTCTGTTGACAATTTTCACAAAATTGCCGAAAATAAATCGGATCGGCCGGGGTAAAAGTAGAATTAATAGCTTGATTAGGATCACCAACACGAATTAAGTTTAAACCAGATTCTTGTTCAGCTAATATTTCTAATAACTTTGTTTGTAAAGGGCTAGAATCTTGGGCTTCATCTTCAAAAACTGCAAGGATTTTATTTTTTTCAATCTCGCGGGTACTGGGATTTTCTAAAACTTTTAAAGCTGCTAAAATCATATCATCATAATCTATAAAATCCTGGGTTTGCATTAACTTTTTATATTCTGTATACAAACCGGCGGCTATTTTTAAGATTTGATATTTATTGGGATTTTTTTCACTCCATTTTAATAAGTCCTCCGGTGATATGTCTGAACTTTTGGCTTCATGAATAACTGTATAAGCTAAATCTGGTAAAATTTCCGTTCTCAGTACAGATTGACGACGTAGTTTTTCTGTTTCTTCTCCATCAAATTCTTTTCCTGCAAGTAAGTTTAAATAAAGTTCTGGATGATGATAAATCCATTTTTCTACAGCAGTGCGGATAAATTTATGACTTTGATTCGGTGTGATTAAAGTCGCATTTTCTAAGTCTAAACCTGATAAGTTGGGATGACGACTAGCAATAATTAAAGCTAAACCATGTAAGGTATAAACAGCAAATCCTGTTTGTGGTAAAGATAATTTTTTTAAATTTTCCCGAATTTTAGATTTAATATTAGCAGTAGCAGAACGGGTAAAGGTAACAACTATTAACTGTTTATATTTCTTATTGCCTGTATTCAGATAATATTGATATTGTCGAGCAATAGCGATCGCTGCTGCTGCCGCCATTCCTGTAGATTTTCCCGCACCAGGCACAGCAGAAACCGCCAATGATCCCCATTGCCAATCCGCCATTTCTGTTTGTCCTGGGCGCAATTTAGCCCGAATCTCGGCAATGTTTTCCTTTAATTTAGTAATCGGTGATGGTGGCAAAGCTTCAGTAGTAATTTGAGACATATATTAGGCAAGAGGCAAGAGGGAATAGGCAATAGGGAATAGGGAACATTCTCGTTCCCATACTCTGTATGGGAATGAATTTTAGAAGGCTCTGCCTTCAATAATAGTAGAGGCAGAGCCTCTATAGAGCATTCCCAGTCGGAGACTGGGAACGAGATAAAAATTAAAATCCTAACTTTTCACAGGTGTACCGCAAGGATAGGTCACTACTTTTTCTTTGTTAGTTTCACTAACTGGCTGATCTTTAGCGGCTAAATAATCTTTTCGCAATGTATTTAATAAGGCTTCTCGTTGATCATACAACCGTTTGAGAGGACGGGGTGAACATTGATTGAGTACATAAGCTGTCATCAGTGGCAGAGCAATTGTACTATCAGTATAACAAACGATGGTACTGGGCAATTCATCGGGGTCAATTTTACCCCAGCTTACAGCTTCGGCGGGAGTTGCACCAGACAAACCACCGGTATCGGGACGTGCATCAGTAAACTGTACAAAGAAATCATGTCCTCTTTCTTCTAATCCTAAAACCTCGTGAAGTTGCGGTTGTGTTTGTAATAAAAAGTTCTTAGGACTACCACCACCAATAATTACTGCTGCACTTGTACCGTCGTTTTCTCGCGCCCCATAGACAATGGCGGCTGTTTCATTTACGTCAATAGCAGGATCTATTACCAACTTAGAACCCTCCAACGCCAAAGCCGCCACATTCATACCAATGGAACTATCGCCAGGGGAAGAAGTATAAATAGGTACGCCACATTCATAAGCTGTGGCCAATAGGCAGGAATTTTTCACCCCCAATTGCTTTTCTATTTCCCACACGCACTTACCTAGCAAATAATGAAATTCAGCCGTTCCCATGGGTTTTTGAAATGGTTCTGCCTGGAGAACTTTACGAATAAAAGCGTCTGTTTCTAGCAGTACATCGTAACCAAAAATAATATCATAAATTCTGATTGTCCCCTCTTCCCGTAATTTGACATCATCTAAAAAGGGACTACCGCCAAATAATTCAAAACCTAAACCATAGTGGATATCATGGTAAAGATTCGCACCAGTGCTAATCATCCAGTCAATAAAACCATTGCGAATTAAGGGCGCGAGGGCGGAAACCCCAAAACCTGCCGGTGTCATCGCCCCAGAAAGGCTAACGCCTACTGTTACACCTTCTTGAAATACATCATTACTCAACAGTTGACAAGCTTCTCGTAGCCGGGCTGAGTTGTAAGCAGTAAAATAGGTATCAATCAAGTCAACCACGCTAACATTGTTAGACATGGGGATAGGTGCAATTTTCTTACCTGGCTTTTGTGACATTTTTAGGAAATCCTGAATAGTAAATACCCTGAATATAATGTTATCGTATTCAAATGTACGGAAGTTGCTAAAATCTTATTTAGTGATTTAAAACAGATAAGCTGTTACGCAGCTAGATCCAATAATCCTAATATTGTTATTTCTTGTAGTGCGGGCATACTATGGCTAACACCACGCTACGCGAACGGCAAACTCAGTACAAGTCTTGCCCGCAAGAATTATACAAATTAAATGCACAACAGCTTAAAGTTGGGGAATTAGGAATCAGTAGAGAGTAATTAAAAGTTTGTTTTAATATTGGTCCTAATGAGATATGAAAAAGAAGGAGAGTAAAAGCCTAAAAAGAACAACGTAGCGTTAGTCTGCGTAGAATAAGCGATTACTAAGCCGTGCTATCTCTTCGAGACGCTATCGCATTTTTCATATTACAATAAAGTCAGCAACTTGAATTAGAAGTGCTTATGCTTAAAAATCACTGAAAAAATAAATTCTATCAATTTTGAATGATTAAGATCGCTACTAACAGAATCTATATCATTTTTAGTCTAACATAACAAAGACAAAAAAATTATACTTCATGCTCTTAGTTCTAACAGTTATTTATCAATAGGGTTTATGCAAGGGAACACACCAGAAGAATTAAATGCAGATCAAGAGATTGTCCGTTTAATTGATGAGGTAATATCATCATCCCAAACCGATGACAAGTATCGTCAGAAAATGCAGCGACGAAAAGAAGTTCAAGATGAACGAATAGCTAAAGCCATACCGGAAAAAGGGTTAATTATTGTCAATACTGGTCATGGTAAAGGTAAAACTACGGCGGCCTTGGGAATGGTTTTGCGATCGCTTGGTCATGGATACAAAGTAGCCATAGTTCAATTTATTAAAGGGGCATGGGAACCAGCCGAAAAACGCGCTTTTAGCCATTGGGAAAACCAACTAGAATTTCATGCTATGGGTGAAGGTTTTACCTGGGAAACCCAAGATCGTGATCGTGATCTTGATAAAGCTGCTACTGCTTGGGAAAAATCCCTAGAATTTATTAAAAATCCCGATTTTAAATTAGTTCTATTAGATGAAATTAATATTGCCCTAAAATTAGGTTATTTAGAGGTTGAAGAAGTATTAACAGGTTTAGCCCAAAAACCACCAGACAAGCACGTAATTCTCACTGGTAGAGGTGCGCCACCAGCATTAATTGAAAAAGCTGATCTGGTCACGGAAATGACGTTAGTTAAACATCCTTTCCGAGATCAAGGTGTCAAAGCCCAAGCAGGAATTGAGTATTAATAGTCAAAAAATTAGAGCGATCGCCAAGTGCTGCTGCAAGCAGTTCACCTGGAAAATATACAAAAATTGCCCCTAGTAACGCGCCCACTTCCCCTCAAATTACAGGAAATGGCACTTTCGTGTAGGCGCTAGAAATAGCTGGAGTATTTCCAGAAATATTGCCTTAAAACCCAAAAAATGAAATACTTTAGATGTATAAATCTATAAGTTTTGTATCATTTGCAAAAACTCCGCAAACAAAGGTTCTCCAAAATTCATTAATCTCAGAGAAGGTACTTCATCAAACATATCTGGGTAAAAAGTAATCATGTATTCCCGGTTTTTATAGGTAACTAGCCACGTTTTTTCGTCTTTTAGCTCAAAAATCACCCCAGTAGATTTTAAAATTGTTGATGTGGTAAATAAATGTTCAATGCTTTCTGGTGTGAAGGGAGTAGCTGGAATAGGCTTTTGAATTTCCGCTAAATCAGCATCCAAATCCATTGTCACCATTGCTTCAATTCCTGGACGTAAAGGTGCGTCTAATACTGAATCAAACTCAGACATTAATACATCCTCTTCTTCTGGATCTGCACTCATTGCAGCTTGTTCAATGAATGTGGGAACTTTAGCTAAAATGGGTTGGAGATTACCAACAACTGTAGCAAAGGCGTTAATGCGATCGCGCAATTTTCTATAAACTTTTGCTTCTACAGTGCCATCATAATAAAAATTATGAATGCGGACAGTTTCATACCTTTGTCCAATTCTATCAATTCTGCCAATTCTTTGTTCTACTCGCATGGGATTCCAGGGCATATCATAATTAATTAATACCCCACAATTTTGTAAGTTTAATCCTTCTGATGCAGATTCCGTACAAAGCAGAATTTTAATTTCATCCTGGCGAAATTTGTGTTTAATTTCTTCTTTGGGAACAATACACCAAGTAGGTTCACTGTTCCCTGTTCCCTGTTGAGTGTTAACCTTTAATAATTCCCCACCACGTCCAGAATAACAAGCCACTTGACTGCCATATAATTCTTTTAAAGCATCTCGTAAATAGTCCATTGTGTCTGTGTATTGGGTAAAGACAATAGCACTTTCTCTTTGGCTTAATTCTTGACGTAAAATCTGAATAAAATGGGAAAGTTTGCTATCTTCTCCTGTATTTTCAAATTGCTGTAATAAATCTTCTAAATATTGAATTTCCTGGGGGTCTACTTCTTCAAAAAAAGATTCCATTCCCGAAATTACTGCATCATTAGCTTCATCAATATCGGCATAATCATCTTCTGTAATAAAACTGCCTTGTTTAGTTAATAAACAATCTAAACCCCGTTGTAAAGATGCTTTGATAGCGTAGAATGAACTGGTTAAACGTTTCCTGTACAAAGTCATTAAAAAACCGCGACAGGTACGCTGATCTTTTTGTGCTAATCTGTAAAAATGACGGACATAATTACTAACAGCTTGGTAAAGCGGAACTTCACGGTTAATTTCTAAACTAATAGCATTATCTTGCACAATTCTACTAGGAATATCTTGGGCTAATAATCCACGTTGATAATATTGTCTCAATGTATCGCGGGTATGACGAAACATCAAATCTTTTAAAGGGGTATTAACTGTTAAATATTGTCTGGAAGTATTGATAAAATCTTCATCTGCTAATAATTGTTTATGATTAGATATTTTCTTACCCCGTTGCCATAAATCTTGCATTTTATAAGCAAGAATTTTATCTTGTTGGTTTAAAAATTGTTGTAACCGAGAACAAGGTTTCCCTCCTTGTTGAAAATAGTCATTAGACATGACTTGCCAAAAGTTCAGGATTTCTGGTTTTACACTACTTGGTAAGGATTCAAAATAATTACAGAAGTTATCTCCATAACTCCAATGTCCTTGTATTCCTAGTAAATTCAATAAATCAAAAACTTCTATGGCATCAATTTGCATGGGAGTAGCAGAAAGCAGAATTAAGGCTTGAGTTTTATCCTTTAATTGCTGCATTAATTCTAATAAACGATTCGGTGTTTCTTTGCGATTTTGAGGGCTTTTTCTTCTAGCGTGATGTGCCTCATCTAATATGACTAAATCCCAAGGTTCTGCGGCTAATAATTCCTGCATTCTTTCTTTTCTCCGCACTAAATGGGAAGAAGCGAGAATTAGATCTTGGCTATTCCAGGGATTTATTAACTGTTGATTGTTGACTGTGGAATGTTGACGGTATTGTTCAGTTAATAGTAAACTGTGAACTGTGAACAAATTTTGATTGTAACTCCAAAAATGTAAATTGAATTTTTCTCTTAATTCTTCTTGCCATTGGGGTTGGACACTTGCAGGGGAAAGGATGAGTACCCGTTTGGCTTTTTTAGCTAACAGGAGATAACGTAAAATTAATCCTGTTTCAATGGTTTTACCTAATCCAACTTCGTCAGCAATAAGAAAACTTTTAGGAAAGGTTTCTGCTACCCGATGCAATATTTTAATTTGGTGTGGCCAGGGTTTTATGGGAATTGATTTTAAACAAAAGTCTAAACATCCAGGATGTTGATGAATATTCTCTAGTTGATAAAATGCTTGTTTTTGATTGTTAACTGATGACTGTTGACTGTTAATTATCAATTGTGAACCGTCAACTGTAAACGGTGAACTGTCAGCATTTTTTATTGGCCGAGAATCAAATTCAATTTGAGGATTCCAGGTAGGTTTAGAAGTTGGGGCATAATTTAATAATTTTTGTTGTACTGCTTCGGGAATTTCAAATACACGGACATTGGGGGATAAGTCATACCACAGTTGTTCAAATCTGGAAACTTCTTCTTCTACTCTATCTAATTCTCTTCCTCCTTCCCAGGAACAATAAACGTGAAAGGATTCAACGTTTTTCTCCCAACCGGCTATAGATTCATTATTAGAACCATTAAATGCTAATTTATCACCGTTGTTATCGCTAAAGATGCCGACTTTTTCATGAAATATATGTTGGGGATCTAGTTGTTGTATGCTATTTTCTGGAAGTCCATTTTCTTGGAGAGGAATGGCTATTTTGATGTTGAGATATTGATTTTGAATTAACCAACTAAGAATTTCTAAATGTTTGAGTTGGGCAAAGTTTTCGGGTGGTGTTAAGTCGGCATCTAAACGAGTTAGTAAAGCATCCCGTAATGCGTATCCTTGTTCTATTGCTTGCAAGTCTTGGGGACTAAATTGGCATCCCATTATTAACCGGATTTTACCTTGATTATGTAGCATTGCCCCTAAACCCCGTGCTACTTTACTCAATATGGCACTGCTAAAAAAGCCTGATTTTCTGTCATATTGGATGGCAGATTCTAAGGCAGGAATATAGAAGTCAGCAATGGTATTGTGGGTATTGCTGGAGTAGCTAATTTTCCAGTGGTTATCGCGTAGAGGTTTCAATTTTTTAACCTGTTATCTAATTTTAAATTGGGAATATTGATAAAATCTTTAGTCGTTATCCTAATTATCAATTGAGTCTATTCGTCTGAATCAGGATGTCCAGGATTTTCAGGATTTTCAGGATTGTTATTTATCAATTGTCTGTGAGTTGATAACATTTTAATTGTCTGAATCAGGATGTCCAGGATTTTCAGGATTTTCAGGATTGTTATTTAT
>OGVQ01000054.1_pt1 | contig 31735 bp, 35 predicted proteins | sample 1575801 | NCBI WGS metagenome assembly OGVQ01 (sample SAMN07581550, study PRJEB24739) | freshwater metagenome | place: Singapore | collected 2015-04 | reverse complement strand
GGAGTAACAAAGTTAGCAACTTTACCTTTTGCTACCAGTTCTTGTAATGTTTCTGGTACTTCGTCCCCTGTGAGTTCGTGTAAGCCTAAAATATCACCATAAAAATGGCGAGATGCTGCCATATTTTTATGGTGATATTTTCTTAAAAATCATCATAACTTACTCCAAAAGCCTTGATTTTCCTGACTTAGAGTATTTTCTATCCTGAATCCTTACGAATTCACCGAGTCACAGAGTCAGGAGTGAATAGCTACAGCTATATCTGAAAAAGCTGAATTCTGACTGTAAAATTAATTGGGAATAGTACGTTACCCTTTGCTAACACATACTGCTATATCAGGATCACAACGAATTTCAATCATAAACCCATCGGGGTCATAAAAATAAACTCCTCTACCGGTGGGACGGGTAACAGGACCATAGGCAATGACAAGATTATTTTCTTGAATTACTGTCAATGCTTGATCAAATAATTGTGGATCAATATCAAAAGCTAAATGATATGCTCTAGTAAAAGACTTACTAGGATCGGGATCTGGTGGTAATAATTCTGGTTCTCCAAATAAGTCTATAATTGTGCCGTCGGGAGTAACAAAGTTAGCAACTTTACCTTTTGCTACCAGTTCTTGTAATGTTTCTGGTACTTCGTCCCCTGTGAGTTCGTGTAAGCCTAAAATATCACCATAAAAATGGCGAGATGCTGCCATATTTTGCACATTAAAAGCGATATGATGGACTTTGCGGAGGTAGCCGGTAGGAATTTTGTTGTTATTCATAAATTGCTATTTTGATAGTTATAGTTTTTTTACCCCAAACTTCCCATCAATTCCTGCAACCGTTCCCTACCATCCCGAAATATAGACCAACCATCACCCACCAGCACTGCTTCCACCTTCTCTAAATCTGCCAAACGACGCACAGAAGCGATCGCCTCTTCTCGATTTAGCAGCTTTTCATCTGGTAATATAGTTAAGCTACCCGCTACAGGCGATCGCACCAAATCCCCAGTAATCAAAGTCGTTTCCTCCAACAGCAAGGCCAACTCACCGGGGGTTTTAGAACCCTGCATTTCTATCACCTTCAGTCCCGGGACAAATTCCTCACCATCACTTAACCAAGCATCACATAAAATCGGGAAATACTCCTTTTCCCCGGCAGGCCCAGCAATTTTGGAGTAGGTTTGATTAGCAATTTCCTTTGCTGAACGCAGATGATCCGAATTTGTGATAATGATCCAAGCTACACCTCCCAGAGATTCTAAATGATTCCAGTCATGATTGGATAAAGCTACTGGGTCAATCAAAATATTCCCCTCTGGACGAATCCAGGCAAAGCCATTAAAATCAATATTTCTAGCAGGATTGAAATAAGACCAGCTATATAAATCAGGACGTTGCAAAGATTTCATGGTGATTTTTTGTTCATAACCTGTCGGTAAGCATTAATACTGTATCAAGAATTAAACCCGATTTACAATTTCTCCAGACTCAGGCGAAGATGAAATCTAGAGAACAGTTATAGAAGAAAGTTTTATGAAATACTAAATGGGAAGAATATTTTCTTTCTCAGGGTAGATGAAACAGCTAAAATCACGTTCCCAAGATTTACGCAGCCTATTTGAGAATAGCATTACCATAGAATATGTAGCCGAACCTCTCAAAGCTGTATCTGCTGATACAGATGTTAGAGAAGTATTACATTGGATGCAGCAACAAGATTTTGATGTTGTGGGAGTAGAAACAGGCAATACCATCAACGGTTATGTGCAACGTGCTGATTTGATGCAATATCAATCAGGAAAATGTAGCGACTACCAACAAATATTTCATCCCCAAGAATTAGTGGCTATTTCCACACCTTTGATGAAGTTATTACCCATTTTTGCCCACACATCTAGATTATTTGTTTTAGATGCTAATCAAATTACTGGGATTATTACCTATGGTGACTTACAAAAAGCCCCGGTGCGAATGTTACTATTTAGCTTAGTTACTCTATTGGAAATGAATTTATTACGATTAGTTAGACTTTATTATCCCCAAAATTCTTGGCGAGAAATTCTGAAAGCGGATCGGTTAGAAGCAGCACAAAAATTATGGCGGGAAAGTCGAGACAGAAATGAAGCTACAGATTTATTAGACTATTTGCAATTTTGTGATAAACGGGAACTGATATTAAATCATCCAGAATTATTTGAAAAATTAGGATTAAATTCCAAACGTGGGGGCGAAAAATTTCTCAAATCTGCTGAACATTTACGTAACCGTCTCGCACACGCTCAAAATTTAGTGACAGGTTCTTCTTGGTCAGAATTAATTTCTTTAGCCGCAGGAATGGAACAGTTGTTAATACATTGTGAACAAATTTAATTATCAAAAAGTTGAGGATTTACAGGATACAAAGTTTGATAAAAACCTAACTTCCTCAATGATAGAAGAAGTCAGGGATATGATATTATTAATTTTGCTGTAATTGGGCATCAATTAACTTTTGAAATTCCTCCAAAGAATTAACACTAATACTTGCTAACAGGAGATTTTCTAAAATCGTCATATCCTCAATTTTCTTGAGAGAATTACTAATCAATTCAGGAACAGAATTAAATCTATTAGCGAGAATTTTGATAATATTATTTTGGCAGGATTTTCTAGCACCCTTTGCTTCACCTCGTTGTTCTGCCATTTCTTCAATTGTGCTTAGGAAAGGCATATTTAACTCCTTTTCATGTTGTTCTAATTTATCGTTGAACTCTGTTTGTAATGGAGGTGGTAAGGTCATCATTTTATCAATGAACTTAACTAAATTAATAATATCAAATCTAGTTAAGCCCTTTTGATATAATGGTCTGACTATGTTCCATTTCCATTGTTCGCGTTCGGTTAAATTCTTAGTTGTGGCTTTGGTTTTTAGATGTGCCATGACTATTATAGCAAATAAATTATTACTTGTGGTTAGGTCTTCCCATTGATAGTCTAATAGTTTGACAATACTAAATTGCATTTTTACTAAACTATCATCTATGCCATATTCATAACCATTTGGTCGCCATTTTTTATCTTCATCTCCTAAGATAGCTAAACTGATCACCGGTCTATGAAATAAATCAAAGGAACGATAGTTATAGATGTACATTCTTTGGGTAAATTCTTTATCATATTGACTTTGTACTTCTATATGAATCAAAATCCAGATGATTTCATTATTTAATAACCAAACTTGAAACAATTTATCCGCATAACGTTTTTTAGTTTGACTAGATGCGGTAATTTGTTCTAGTTCTTTATCTAAGGATATGGGGGTTTTACTCCAATCTATTTTTTCGTGGAGGTTGGGGTAAAAGAATTGGATAAATAATTCAAAATATTCTCCTATTGCTTCTTTCCATGTTTGATCATAATTGGCGGTTGTTTCTGTCATGTTTTTTTGTCTGAATCAGGTGGTTATCGAGCGAAGTCGAGATAATGTCCAGGATTTGAGGATTTACAGGATAGGGATTTTTAGATGATAGAAATTTCTTGATAATCACCTAAGTTAGTTGTATTGATGACAGCAGAAATTTCATCAACTTGTTTCCTAATTTTTGGCCATGAAGTTGATAGTAAAACCACAATTGCAATTTGGCGATCGCTCAAATTCTGTTGATAACGCAAATTCTGATCTGTTGTTATGAGTATTTGATATCCTTGAGATTCAGCAGTTTTTAATAAATCTCCATTTGATAAATTAGACCATCCTTCTTCATAAGCTGTCGTTACAGAATGATTTGTTAAAAATTTCCGCAGTGGTACTGGAGTTCCTTGATCAAAAAGAATTTTCATATCTAAGCAGCTAATTTTTCAAGCTCATAATTAAGTACAGCTTCAACTTGTGATCTTTGAACAGGTGGAAACCATTCCAAAAATTCATCTACTGTTGCACCATCGCGCAAATTTTCAAATAATGCAGCAACGGGAACTCTTGTTCCTCGAAATACCCATGCACCACTTACTTTATCAGGTTGTCTTTCTATTGCATCTAAAGTTTCCCATCCTTTCATTGTTTATTCCTCTTTGGTAAATGGAAAAGTTACATTTAGATTAATTATAAAGTATTAATTGTCAGAATCAGGATATCCAGGATTTAAGGATTTACAGGATGTTATTTTTAAATCGTGACTTACTTACGCAACTGGGATATTAGTAGGGTAAGTCAGATATCAAGAATCTATTTATTTACATGATTTATGCTGTGTGACCAAATATATATCTGCTACTCGATAGAGTTTGTATTATACACAGTAAATATAATTAAGTAATATTTGATATGATGAATAAATCAGAATACAATTATATATAAGATAACTAGACAAATAACCTCTTTATGGGATTTTTCAATAAGATTGCTGGTCTTTACAAACGAGTCATCTAATCCATACAGGATGGACGTGATGTAATTTTTAACTTACCTACAAAAATAGAAGAAAATTCACAGGTATTCAGTACAATTTTCAACACTAATTGGTCAGATAGAACTATTGAGGAAATGGAAGAAGCCGTAGAAGAGGTCAAACGCCGTGTTACGCGTGACCTTATTCCCGCTGCTGGACAGTTAAATTTATATTATGGCGTTCCTGGCAATAATTATATAAATAAACTTCTGGCTGATGAAATTCAATCTGCTGTAAATGCACCTATCAATATTCCACCTTTACCCAAATCATTTTATAAAAATTATGTATGTATTCACAATCTTTCAACATTGAAAGATGAACTTTATGATCGAAATATGATGAATAAAGGTCTTTCACTTAAGGGAATTAAGGAAAGTAATGAGCGGTCTAAAAAAATATTTGATTATCTTAACAATCATACAGGAATATTCGATATTATATTTGTTGATGAGGGACAAGATATTAGTCAGGAAGAATATAACTTAATTATCAATCTATGTCGTAGTGGTTCAAAGACTAAATCTAAAAGTATATACATTTTCTATGATGATCTTCAAAACATATTCGGAATCAAAGACCTTGTTTTAAAAAGAGTCAATAGCCAAAGACCGATTGAGCATTTTTTATCAAGTTGTGTCAGAACTTCTAAAAAATTAGTTGACTTTACTTTTAATACCTGTTTGGGAGATTCCATTGATGATACCAGTAGGGTTGAAATGGAGCGTTTAATGAGCCTTAATAAACTTAAAGAAAGATCCCTAATTACAGAAAAGTATATGGAAAATGGTCGGAACTGGATTAGTTGTAATTTCTGTGTTTTCCCTGGAGAAACAACACCAGAAGTGCGTCAGTTTAATTCTAATCAAGAATGCTGTAATGCTGTTGTTGAAGACCTCGATCAACTTTTTTCGGATCAGGGTTTAGAGAATGTCCTGAAAGGAGGTGTATTAATCCAGTGTTTTAGCAAAAATATGGTACAAGAGATATCTAATGTATTGTATGCAAAGTTTGGTAATAGGGTAAACCGTCGTAGTGGAGAGGATATTAGCAGTCAAGAAAAACGCATGAAATTAGCAGTTGAGCCACAAACTATCAATGTTGCATTGGTTTGGGACGCTAAAGGATATGATGCTAATATTGTGTATCTTATTAATCCAGATGGAGGAGATCAAAACACTATAAAAAAACGTTCCGTGTTTTATGTAGCTGCTACTCGTGCAAAGCAATTTTTAGCTGTTTATAGTTCTATACCTGAACAAAATGCTCCTATAATGCAAGATGCACTTAGAGCAGTGCAGAACCTTGAGCGACAACTTATATAGCCTCAAAAAATAAAAATTTAGTAGGCTAGAAAAATTGTATGTTGGGTTAAGCACAGCGCAACCCAACTCAGATATTGATGTTGGGTTTCCTTCCGTCAACCCAACCTACAACTTAAAAAATCATCTGTTAAACTAACACATTTGTGCCAATTACCAGGTTATTGGCATTAACTCCATTTAATGTTGCTAAGGTGTTAAAATCGCCCCTCGACAATACCATTAGAGTCAATTTGAGGGGTATCTACAAGTGTTATATAGGAGAGGAAAAAATTTTCCAACATCCTCTCACACAGAAACTTCCGATTGATAACGAATACCTGCTTCCTGGAATCTTTCTAAAGCTTCACCCAAGCGATTATGGCTGAATTATAGAAATCTCCTCATTACGGTTTTTACGATAAATATTAAAATCGCTATCTAGAGTCATAATTGCACTATTAGGTATTTGTTCAGACATTCTCACCAAACAAACACCAGCAAAGGACATTGGTACAGACTCATAACGATTCATTAAATGTCTGATATTACTTGCTTCTCCTTGCAAATCAAAAGAGATCGTGATTACATTACCCTCAATCAATTCAATAATTCCCTGTTGAATATGAGGTAAATCACGAAACAAAAAACAAGCTTCTGAAATCACAGCATCACAGGTGAATACAGGTAAATCAACCTGTCTCCATTGAGTTACAGCCCATTGATGAAAGCGATCAGATTTCCTGAAATAAGCAACCAAAACACCAGTATCAAGAATTATCTGCTGATTCATTTCTGCCCATATTCTTCCATGTATTTCTGATTAAAAGAAAGATCGTCTACCCCACCTTCAATAACTCCTTCCCATTTTCTCAATAGATCATGAGGAGAAGTTTCAGGCTTTTTGACATTTGAGTTTTCAGAATCTTGATTAACTTGGTGATTACCCAATTCAAATGCCAGAAACTCAACAAAACGGAGAACTTGCTGCTGTTGATCTATGGGTAACTGCTGCATCGTAGTTACTACTTTTTCCAGAATTGTCATGATCTTAATTCTTTTGAGATTGTGTATTCACCTTAATTATTACGCAGAAACAGAAACTTCCGCTTGATAACGAATACCCGCTTCCTTGAATCTTTGTAAAGCTTCACCCAAGCGATCAGGAATAAATGGATTAAAATTACTGTACCAATTCACTATTTTTGAGGAATTAATTTAATTAAACTCCTTAAAGTAGAATTAACAGATTCTGAATTAGGAAAATATTGTTTCACATCAGGATCAAGAATAATTATATCATTTGGTTTAGGGAAATGTTCTACTGTTGTTGTCCCATCTTCATGATGAATAGTAACACTATACCCTTCTTGATACCGTTGAGAATATTTACCCCGAATAGGATTTTTTAGTTGACTTAAATCATATTCTTCTTTTAAGTCATCTTCTAATTCATATTGTATTTTCTCGTTCATAATATCTCCTTTCTTTAGGTGTAACTAATCTTGCACTAATTAAACGGATTTTATCATCACGCTCTGTATGAGAAACAAACAAATATCTCCCTTGATTGGATAATCCTATTATAATATAGCGATTCTCTTCTAATGAATGTTCAGGATCGTCAAAGTTGATAGATAAAGGATCATTAAATATTGAAGCTGCTTCCTCAAAAGAAACACCATGTTTTTTCTGATTTAATTTACCTTTATCTTCATCCCATTCAAATTTTAGTTCCAACTCAATTTTGACCTCTTATAGAGAATAATGGGCTAATTAAGGCATGATCACGCAGAAATAGAAACTTCTGATTGATAACGAATACCCGCTTCGTTGAATCTTTCTAAAGCTTCACCCAAGCGATCGCAATCTGCTATTAAACTAATTCTTACATAGCCTTCACCACCCACACCAAAGGCATTTCCAGGTGTCACAACTACCCCAGTTTGTTGTAAAACCTGCAAAGCAAAATCTGTAGAATTCATACCCACAGGACATTTTACCCACAAATACATAGTTGCTTCGGTTTTAGGAATATTCCACCCCAATTTACCCAAACCATCAATTAAAAAATCTCGTCGGGTGCGGTAACGTTGTTGCACTTCGTGTAAATAAGAATCAGGAAGTTGCAAAGCTGTTTCTGCTGCTGTTTGTAAAGCAGAGAAAATACCATAATCTAAGTTAGTTTTTAAAGTCCGTAAACCTTGAATAACCTGACGATTTCCCACTACAAAACCGACGCGCCAACCTGCCATATTATAGGTTTTAGAAAGAGTATGAAACTCTACGCCAATTTCCTTTGCACCGGGAATTTCTAATAAACTTGTAGGTTGATAACCATCAAAAGCTAATTCTGCATAACATAAATCATGGACTAACAGGATTTCATACTTCCGTGCAAACGCCACGATTTCCTCAAAAAATTCGCGGGGGGCGGTGGCGGCAGTAGGATTACTGGGATAATTAAAATAGAGAATTTTGGCTTTTCTAGCTACTTCGTCAGGAATTGCCCCTAAATCAATTAACCAATTATTTTCTTCCTTGAGAATTAAATTGTGAATCACACCCCCAGCAATAATGGGGCCACGGAAATGGACGGGGTAGGATGGTGAAGGTACTAACACAATATCACCGGGATTAATATAGGCGATCGCTAAATGCCCCAAACCTTCCTTAGAACCAAGTAACGGTAAAGCCTCGCTATCAGGATCTAGTGTCACACCATAACGGCGATGATACCATTGGGTAATTGCTTTACGGAAACTAGGAGTTCCTTCAAAGGGCGGATAACCGTGATTAGCAGGATTTTGTAAAGCTGCCATTGCCGCTTCTATCACTGGTTGGGGCGTGGGTCTATCAGGATTTCCCATCCCTAAATCAATTAAATCCAGTCCCTGTTCTCTAGCTTTAGCCTTTAATTCATCTAAACGAGCAAACACATAAGGGGGTAATTTTTGTATCCGTTCTGCCGGAGCAATCCAACTTAAACTCATTCTTTCAACCTCGAAATAGGGAACACTTCGACTGCGCTCAGTGCATCGCAGGGAATAGGCAGGGGTAGGGAGCAGGGGAGCAGGGGAGAAAGAATTTTCCCAATCACCAATCACCTATTACCAATTACCCATTACCAATTACCCATTTTTAATTTTTAATTTTTAATTGATTTGGTGCAGTAGTTGAAACCATTGCAGCCATTAAATGTTCCAACGCTACCGTAAAGGGTAAACGGTGGATATCAGAATTAGGTTGTAAACTAATTTCTGCTGCTGTTTGTAACTCGCCCAGAGTGATATTACCTAATCCCAAATCTGCTAATCTTTGGGGTAGTCCAATCTCTGCATAGAACTTCAACAATTGTTGTCTTGCTGATGCCGCCAGTTGATTTCCCTGGATCATTTCTTCTAACCGCAGTTGTACTAGGATACCATAAGCGACCTTCTCGCCGTGAATGCTACTATGACCGCAAATGTGGGTGAGGCCATTATGAACTGCATGGGCGGCGACTGTGCGACATTGCGCCCCTCCTAGTCCGCCAATTACCCCAGCTAGGAGTACGGAACAATCAACAACTTCCTGCCAAATCTGGCTACCGGGAGACTGTAAGGCAGTGGCAGATTTTTGTAATAAAATATCTCGTAAAACTCGCGCTTGTTGCACTGCGGCAATAATCAAAGTTTCTTCCAGGTGTCCACTGCTGACTGATGCCTCATACCATTTAGCGATCGCATCCCCAATTCCTGCCACTAAAGTTCTTTGGGGTGCAGTCTGAAGCAAATCATAATCCAACATCAGCACATCAGGACAACGAGATAAAGCCACATCATATAAAAACGCCCCCGTTTCTGAATAGACATTAGAAAGGGCTGTCCAAGCTGCACAGGTAGCCCCAGACGTGGGAATTGTCACCACTGGTAATTGTAACTGATGGGCGAGTAATTTAGCCGTATCTAAGGCCTTACCACCACCAAAACCAATAATTACATCCGCCTGATGCTCCCTAGCCTGTTTTCCCAAAGCTTTTAAACTAGCTTCACAACAATCAGCACCATAGGAAACACAGATAGGATCTATTTCTGGAGATTGGAAAAGCGGATGTAAACTCTTTTGGCTAATATTAATAGTCTGGTTGCCAGCAATAATTAACGGACGAGTTCCCAAATTAGCTACTTCACCCGCAACAGTTGACAAGACACCCGCACCGCGAATAACTTTCCCCGGAGAAATAATCGAGACGTTCCAGGGAATGTCTCTACATTTTTTTGCCACAGAGGTTTGACTAGATAAAGTTTCCATAGAATATTGATTAGACATGATTACTATTTTGGCAAAATCATAGAGATTTCTTAATTAAATTTTAAAATATTCTTTATCGTATTGAGGAGTTCAGGAGTTCAGGAGTTAAGTAGAAAAGGTTTTTTTACCAATCGCCAATTCACTGTCACCTGTCACCTGTCTACCTATCTACCTATGAATCTGTAGGTTTTGGTAATGAGGCAAACCTGTCTAAATAAACTTGTACTTCCATTTCTGGGTCTTCACGACTAACCAAAGTGCGGTTTACTTGACCCAAGTATAGGGGTATAGATAAACCTGGTTCTGGGTGAATAATGGTGCGGGCGCGAACTGTCAATTGATTATTACCTTTCGTACCTAAGCGGCCATAGGAATAGAGGTTACTAGCTGCTTGACGTAAAGTGGCTTCTAATTCTGTGGGAGTAATTGTTGGTTTAGTCGCAATTACGGTTTGGTTAGAACCGTTATCATAAACTAGGGTGTACTTCACAGCACCGGGAATCACTGTACGAGTTAAGGGTACAAGGGAAAGTGAAAATAACCCTGCTGTCAGTACCAGCATAAAGCCTGTTGTCCCCACCAGTCGGAAGCGGAAGCCCCATTGTAGAATGAAAGCCAAGATTGTCAGGACTGCAAATACTATTGTTGCAATCCCACACCATTGGGTATATTGCAGAAAATCAGTGGTACTAGGCATAAGGTTTTAATGACGGACATAGACATTTTACCTACAATTGCAGCTATCTCAAATCCAAAATTTGATGACAAGTTTTTTTTATATTTGATATTAAAATAAGTAATATAAAAGCTAAAAGCTTAATTAATAGGCTGTTAAAGATTAATTAGTATTTATGTATTGATCAAGAGAGAGATTTTACTATCAACAGTTAGGGACATCAAGTGGGTAGAATAGTACCGCAGTCTTTATGAAATAGGTGTAGCCAGTACGTGAAGATATTTGTATATCACACTCCCGAATTAACCCCAACTGATATAATTCCAGAATGTGCGATCGCTGTTGATGTTTTGCGAGCAACTAGCACAATTGCCACAGTTTTAGCCGCCGGAGGTGAAGCTGTGCAGGTTTTCAGCGATTTAGATCAACTCATGGCAGTGAGTGAAAAATGGCCTACAGAAAAACGCTTAAGGGCAGGAGAACGGGGAGGTGCTAAGGTAGCTGGTTTTGAATTAGGTAATTCACCCTTAGATTGCACCGCAGAATTAGTTGCAGGACGGCGCTTATTTATTAGTACAACTAATGGTACTCGTGCTTTACAAAGAATCGAAAAAGCTCCCATTGTTCTGGCCGCAGCTTTGATTAATCGAGCCGCAGTAGTGAATTTTCTTTTAGAAAAGCAACCGGAAACTGTTTGGATTGTTGGTTCTGGTTGGGAAGGTAGTTTTTCTTTAGAGGATACTGTATGTGCTGGGGCGATCGCTCATAGTATTTGCCAACAAACTAATTGTTCACTAAAAGACATTAATGGCAATGATGAAGTAATTAGTGCGATCGCTCTTTACTCTCAATGGCAAAATGATTTATTAGGATTACTCCATCAAGCTAGTCATGGTCAACGCTTATTACGCCTAGAATGTTTAGAAGACCTCAAATATTGTTCTCAAACTGATATTTTAGATGTTTTACCTATGCAGGAAGAACTAGGAGTTTTAAAAAGTTACAACAAGTAAGGAAAAAATTCTTTTTTTCTGGCACTATTTACCCCTGATAGATAGAATCTAAAATGGGGTAATATTTGATTTTTGTATATAATACCAAATTAATATGAAGCTACATAGAATAAAATTTACGGAATAACGAACCACAGAGGACTCAGAGAACACAGAGAAATAAGATTTTAAGAGTTTTTTACGTAAGTCCTATACTTATGTTTTTTATATCTAGAAAAGTAAGTATTCATTTATAGCACTTGTTTCCAGATCCCCGACTTCTTTGATTGATTGTATTCGGAAAGGATAAATCTATCTTAGAAGTCGGGGATCTTATAGCGGTATGCACTTGAATGAGATACAGAATTTACCTAAAAAACTATACACTCTCATGACTTTCAACTCTCTTCTCTGTTCCCTGTTCCCTGCTATATCACCTCACCTGAATCCTTACCTAGAAAATCTCAAAATGCCCCAAGATGTAACCCTTATTCATAGCTTACTACTTTTTTCTACTGCCTTTATTGCCGGTGGCTTAAATGCTGTCGCTGGTGGTGGTAGTTTTATTACTTTTCCTACCCTAATATTTACAGGTGTCGCCCCAGTTATCGCCAATGCTACAAATAATACTGGTTTATGGATCGCAGCTATGATCTGGGTATGACGGATTACTATAGCTGAATACTTACACAAATATTAATTAAATCTAAAACTATAAATTTTGTGACTTTGATTACAGTTTTTCCTATATAGTAGCGGTTGAATACAAAAATATCTCATTTTTTCTCAAGGATAAACCTGGCTGTCTCAAGGAGTAAACCACAGGGATCACTTCTAACCGTAGAAAATTTACATCTAAAGTAAATTTATATATCTCAGGCATGATGGCAAAAATTATAAGGTTTACAATAATGAGTAAGAATATCAAATGTTTTAGTTGTATAAAATTTACTCACGATAATTAAACAATTTTTGTCACTTTTTCTAAAAAATTATTAAATCCAGGGGTTTTAAAATGCAAATATCACAAAAGATTCATTGCCCAAATTGCGGTAGTGCGGCTGAACGTCACTATATTGATGATAGCCAAATTACAAGAACACAATGCCCTAGTTGTGACTATCTGATGATAACTTGCAGCCGCACTGGTAAAGTTATTGAAGCTTACGCACCTGGTATTTATGCTAGGAAATAGGAAGCACAGGTCCAGGGGAGAAGATTTTTCCTACTGTCATCTGTCAACCATCAACCGTCAACCGTCAATTATTGCCTTTTAGTGGTTCTTAATTGTCCACAAGCTGCGTCAGCTTCTAAACCGCGAGAATAACGGACACTAACAGCAGTATTTTGTTGTTGGAGAACGTTAACAAAGGTTTCTATTCTGTCGCGGGTTGGTCTTTTATAATCTACTTCTTGAATGGCATTATAGGGAATTAAGTTAACATGACTTTGAAAACCCCGCAGACGTTTGGATAGTTCTAAAGCGTGTTCTGGTAAATCGTTGACTCCAGCGAGAAGAATGTATTCAAACGTTACTCTCCGTCCAGTTATTTCTACGTATTCTCGACATTCTGCTAGTAAGTCTTCGATGGGGTAGGGTTTGGCGCTGGGAATAAGTTGTTCCCGTAATGCTTGGTTAGGTGCATGGAGACTCACAGCGAGGGTAATTTGTAATTGGTGTTCGGCAACTTGCAAAATGCGATCGCGGATGCCTACAGTAGATAGTGTAAGCGATCGCGCACCAATTCCCACATCTTGATTAATGGATTTAATTGCTAAAATCACATTTTCCGTATTTAACAACGGTTCACCCATACCCATGAAGACGACGTTACTCACCCGTTGTTGAAAATCTTCTTGGACTGTCAGCACTTGGTCAACTATTTCCGCACGGGTAAGATTCCGCTTATAACCACCTTTACCAGTAGCGCAGAAATCACAGGCCATGGGACAACCTACTTGGGTAGAGACACAGACAGTTAAGCGTTTGTCGCTGGGAATACCCACTGTTTCGACTATTTCCCCATCAGTCAATTGCAGAAGATATTTAACTGTTCCATCCGGGGCAACGGAACGGTAATGTAGGGAAGAACGGCCAATGGGAATATCAGCAAGTTCTGAACGCCAATTTTTAGGAAATACAGAAATATCAGCGAGCGATCGCACACCCTTATTATAGATCCAATCATGCAATTGCTTTCCCCGATAACTGGGTTGTCCCTGCTGCTGTACCCAAGCAGTTAACTCCGTCACTGAAGCACCAAGGAGAGGAGGAATATCAGATTTGACGGAGTTAGGTGAGTCTATTAAAGATACAAACGGCGTAGCAGACATAGGAAATCACAAATTGATGCTGGATTCATATTGTACTGTTTTTAATACCAAATGGGTAATTAAGAATTTTAACTGAATACGTAAGTATTCAGCCATAGCACTTGTTTATGACGAGATCCCCGACTTCTTTTATTGATTGTGTCCATAAATGATAAATTGCTCATAAGCTGTTGTGCTTTTAATTTGAATAATTAATACAAGCAAGATGCTTGTGCTACTGTAACTTCAGGTTTTTTAATTATGCAGTTTAGCTGCACATTAGCTTAGAAGTCGGGGATCTTTTTGCCTCACCTGAATTCTGACTGAATACAGTTAACCGTAGGTTGGGTACAAGTGAAACCCAACATTTTATTCCCCTTCTAAAGTAATGATAGTAACTTCCGGTGGACAAAATAACCGTCCTGGAAAATAAGTTCCCAAACCCCGATTTACATATAATTGATTATTTCCCACCTGGTGTAAACCCTCTGACCATTTCCAGTGTTTTAATATAGTATGAGTTTGATGTAAAAATGGCAATTTTCGGCGAATTTTATTCGGGATTTTTTCGATGATTTTGATATAATAAACAATTGCCGGACTTTTACCAGGAATTACGATTTGCCCTCCATGAGTATGACCAGATAATTGTAAATCTACTCGCCATTTTTGGAGAATTTCGGCTGTATCTGGGTTATGGGATAATACAATCCGAGGTGTGGTAGAATCGAGTTGATTCATAATTAACTCTGGATTAAATTCCCGTGAATAAATATCCGCTAATCCCACTAAAGGTAATGTTTCTCCTACCGGGTAAGCAATTTGATTCCAAAGTACATTAATTCCCACATTGGTTAAAGCATTGATAATTTCTGATTTGGAACTGGGATAATAAATATCATGATTTCCCAGTACAGCATAAACACCAAAACGACTTTCTAAATTTTTCAGTTCTGGTGCTAGTTGATGAATGGGTCTGGCAATTGTGTTAACATAGTCACCAGTTAAAATCACTAAATCTGGTTTTGCTGTATTACTGACTGCAATTGCTTCTGTTAACATTTTTGTTGATAGTAGATCATTATCATAATGAAAATCAGACATTTGCACTAGCTTTAATCCTGCTAATGATAGAGGTAAGTTAGGAATTTTTACTATTAATTTTTCTGTCTTTAAATTTCCAGATAATAACTTGTGCATAATATTTTTAATAAAATGTAATTCACGCCAGCAAAACCAAAATTGTATGGATTTGGACGGGTTGCGCTGTGGCTTAACCGAACCTACTATTCTCAAAATAGAATCCCATTGGTTTATACGTTAACAGAAAATTCTAATCTTAGCTGTATCAAAGCAATAATATATTTTAAAGTTTAGTTAAAGTTTATTTGTCATGCTGCCAAAGTTTAACCTGCTGTCTCAGTTCTTGCATATCTAAATAATCATAGGCAAAGGCTTTTCTTAAAAGTGCATGGGGAATAAATTTATCATATTTATTAATTTCCGGTGCTTCTGCTGCACTCATTAAATGTTCTGGAGAAATTCTTTGTTCACATAAAGAAGCAATTTCTGGATAAACAGATTGAAATTTATCCTTTCCTAATTTTAACGTTAAATAATAGGGATTTACACCACCAATACTCGTAATTTCTAAAGATTCTCGACAAAAAGAATTTAATAATCTTTCTAAAGTTCGATAAGCGACAGTTCCCATCCAAGGGAAAATACAACATTTACCATTTTCTAATAACAGAATATTATTTTGAGCTAATTTTGATTTTTTGACTAATTCCCGAACTTGAGATAATCTTTGTTGAGCATTTTTTTGTAAATAGGGATAATTTGTATCTTCTAATAAAACTTGTCCCATTCTCTGGATGATTTTAGTATGAATTATTCCACTCCCACCACGCCAATAAATAGTAGCTTTCCCTTCCACTTGCTTCACAAAAATATTTCTTTTTTTAAAATCAACTTCTAGGACTTCCCAACTTTTACCCGCTAAAGCAAATTGATTACCCACCCCAGGGGGAATAACAATACTCCCAATTTCTGTTCCTCCTTGTTTGACTGTATATTCTTGACTTTCGGCAAAAACAGCATAAAACTGAAATTTATTGACTATTTTTTCTCCTGCTAAACCGATAATTAATTTACCTTGTTCAGTTTTATAAAGATGATTAATGTCAATTAAATATCGTAGTAATAATAAATAATCATCTTTGGAAAAATTAGTAAATGGGGCAAGGTTTAAAACTTGTTTTGCAAGTGCAGCAGGTGAAAGTTCTCCTGTTGCTGCTAAAATACTCATGGTTTGATGATATAATAAACTTAAAGGATATTTAATTGGTTTGATGGGTTCTAGCCAACGGGCTTCTAAATAAAGTTGAATAATGGCAATAGATTGTAAAAGTTGCCAAGGAATTTGTTCTGGTAAAGAAGATTCTGATAATGGTTTTTCTTCTCCACAAATAAACCGCATATCAGCAAATTCACCTCTTCTCCCACTGCGTCCTAATCTTTGTAAAAAACTGGCAACGGATAAAGGTGATTCTAATTGAATAACTCTTTCTAATTCACCAATATCTATTCCTAATTCTAAAGTTAAAGTTGCCGCAGTGACAGCAGGTGTTTGGGGTTCACCCATGGCGTTTTCTGCTGCTTGTCGTAAACTGGCAGATATACTCCCATGATGAACATGATAGATATCTGGAAATCCTTCTATTTTGGCTATTTCACGCAAAGAAGCAATGATAGATTCTGTTTGAGTTCTGTTATTAGCAAATATGAGACATTTGCGAGATTTAGTCAGATTAAAAATATATTGATCATATTCTGATGTTTCAGATTCACTATCAAGATAAAAATGTTCTACAGCTAATTTTATTTGGCGTTTTCCTGATTCTACTTTGGGAGTGATTACAGGTTTATCTGTTCCTGCACTTAACCAAGTTTCAGCCATGGAATAATCCCCAAGAGTTGCTGATAAACCAATGCGTCGGGGTGGGGTGGGGATGATTTTTTCTAATCTTTGTAATTGACAAATAATTTGATCACCGCGTTCTGAACCCATAAAAGCATGAATTTCATCAATGATGATAAATCCCAAATCTCCAAATAAGCGGGTTAATTCTTGATGTTTATTAATTAATAAACTTTCTAAAGATTCTGGGGTGATTTGTAGAATCCCTTGGGGATTTTTTAAAAGTTTATTTTTACGACTTTGGTTAATATCTCCATGCCAAGAATATACAGGAATATCTGCCGTTTTTAATAAATCATTTAGTCGGCTAAATTGGTCATTAATTAGGGCTTTAATGGGACTAATATATAAAACACCAATAGTATTTGCTGGTTTTTGGTGCAGTAAAGTTAAAACAGGTAAAAAAGCCGCTTCTGTTTTTCCCGCAGCCGTAGCAGCAGTTATAAGTAAATGTGAATTGCTGTTAAATATCACTTCACAGGCAGCAATTTGTACAGGTCTTAATTCCGTCCAATTATGAAGATAAATATATTCTTGAATAAAAGGGGCAAGTTGAGAAAATATATTTTTATTGTGCATAATTAATACTAACTTCTCTCAGATCCCCGACTTCTTGAAGAAGTCGGGGATCTATAAATAACTATTTGGAAACTAATCTATCTTGTAATTTTGCCACCATTTCCGCACGGGCAGAAACTCCTAATTTGCGAAACATTCTTTTTAAAGCTTGCTTGACAGAATTTTGAGTAATCCATAATTTAACTGCAATTTCCCCATTAGTTAAACCCTGGGCTACTAATTCGGCAATTTCTAATTCCCTGGCTGTGAGAGGACAACTATCCATAGATGAAAAGGTTTTTGGTTTTACTCTCAAAGTGGCAATTTTTGCCGATAAATGTAAACAAACAGCACTTAAATCAGCTAAATCATTACCATTAAAAGGGCGACTTCCGGGGTCACGGGCAAAGTTTAAAGTTCCTATTAATTTACCATCACAAACTATTGGCCCAGTCATTACGTGTTCATGACGGGTGCAGTAGTTTTTCCAGTCTTCTGGTGATAAAATTAACTGTTCATGGGTGGGGGCGTGACGTTCGACAACATAGTGACCCAGGGGGTTTGCTTGTAAGCAAACAGCAGGAATTTCGGGAGTTTCAATTTGAGTATTTAGTTCTTCATCTAGGAGATCAATACCCCAATGTTGTACTGCAAAATGGTCGCCAATGGTATCCATGAGGGCTAGTTTTAATTCTTGCTCATTTTGGACATTAGCGATCGCTTGAAAAATGGCGTGGAGACTTTTAGCCATAAGTGTACCCATTTGGGGACTATGCCAACCTCGATAATTAGTTCTATCCTAATATCATCAACGATAAAACGCTATTTTTACTTGTAATCAGAGGCCAAACACGATGACAGTTACTCAAATCTCTGCCCAAGAACTTTTCCAGGCAGCTTATGAAAACCGTTACACCTGGGATGAAAATTTCCCTGGTTATACCGCAGATATTACCTATAAGTATGATGACCAGGTGATTAAAGGTCAAGTTCGGATTGATGCCAGTCTGAAGGCAGAAGTTCTGAATGTTGAAGACGAAGCAGCTAAAAAAGCCATTCATGGACAAGCTTGGGAAATTGCCGTTCACCGTATCCGTCGGTCTTTTGACCAAACTCACGGCGCAAATTCTTTTAGATATGGTAGCACTGACGCAAATGGCGCAGTCGAAATTTTTGTTGGTGGTAAATCAGAAGGAGATAAATACAAAGTGCGTAACAACGAAGTTTGCCATGTTCACCGTTTAATTCACGGTACTTTTGTGACTATTGACACCTTCAGCAGTCACGACACAGGAGAAGGATATCTTTCTCACACTTATAATTCTGTCTATCATGACCCCGAAACCGGCGCACAAAAAGGCGGTAAAAGCGATTTTACCGATGAATATGAAAAAATAGGTAATTACTACATTCTCAACCGTCGGGAAATTCGCACGGAAACAGCCGGGAATGTAGCCATTCAAGAGTTTATTTTTTCTAACATTGAATTGTTAGGCTAGATGTTTGACTGTTACAGAAATTACAAGTAAAAGATCCCCGACTTCATCAAGAAGTCGGGGATCTCACTTTTTTAATATTCACAAATTAAACCCGTAAAATTTTATTCCTTTTTAATCATAAAAACTCACGTAAATATACAGATTCTCAATTCCATAAATCTTATTTTATAAACCCCCTATCTTAAATAGACTTGTTACTAAAGTAGCAAATTATATTTGTCATTAATGAAAAGTTACTAACAACGCCTTGCTTAGTTAGAAATAATATGTAATACTTCTGAAATCAATTTTAAAATACTTCTGATCGGCCGGGTTATCCATACTCATAGCCCCATCATCCTATCAGCAATTTTGTATACCTCCTGATAACGGCTACATGAGTATTAGTTAACTACTAATAGGTAAATGTCTACTACAAGTTAAAAAAATACCATGCAAGAAAAATCTGATTTATTATCCGAACTATGTGATTTCCTCTATCCCCGCAATTTATATTATGGTCAATTTAAACCAGAATATCTGGCTTTTAATGCTAATCTCCAAGAATTTGCTCAACGAGTAACCTATATTTGTAACTTGCAAACAGGTGGTAAAATACCTCCAGAGGAAGCTTATAAACAAATTCAAAGTTTGTGGAAGCAATTAAAACGCACGAAAAAACAATTAGAAATTGAATAAAAATTTTGGCGTTGCTGAAACTAGGTATGAATTTAGGTGTAGAGATGTTCTATTGAACGTCTTTACAGGGGTTTTGAAATCATCAAAAATCATTTTCATACCTCAAATCAGTAACGCCAATTTAGCTAATATTTATTTAGGAATTGCGTAAGGTGCTTTTGCAGTAGCGAAAAACTATACTCGCGCTTGGGAACAGGAACACAACCTCACCCCAGAACAACGAGGAAATTGTATGATTGCTGTGAATACGGACAAAGTAGCGGCTACCAAAGTCGGTTTAGATATTACTAATCGCATTTTTGAAGTTATGGGTGCAATATGCGGACTTTTACCTTCCATGATCCAGTAGATTATAGGTTGCGGTAAATTGGTAAATGGGTGCTAAATGATGAATTTTCCCGCACCTGCGCGTATTAGTTTGACAAGACGCAAAGGTGCAGGAGGGAATATTTTTCTTTTTCTTCCCAATTACCAATTACCAATTACCAATTACCAAAGTAATGTGTCAACTTCTAGGAATGAACTGCAACGTACCCACAGACATTTGCTTTTCCTTTGAAGGATTTTCTGCACGGGGAGGAAAAACAGATGAACATAGTGATGGTTGGGGAATTGCTTTTTTTGAAGGGAAAGGATGTCGAATTTTTTTAGATGCGGAAGCCTCTACAGCGTCACCAATTGCTGATTTTATCCGTCGCTATCCTATTCATTCTACCCATGTGATCGCCCATATTCGCAAAGCGACTCAGGGGGAAATAGCCTTAGAAAACTGTCATCCTTTTCGTAGAGAATTGTGGGGTAGATATTGGGTATTTGCCCATAATGGTAATTTACCAGATTTTAATCCCGAAAATCATAGTGTTTTTCAACCAGTGGGAACTACAGACAGCGAAAAAGCATTTTGTTTAATTCTCAATACTTTGCGATCGCATTTTCCCCAAGGACAACCACCCTTAAAAGAACTTTACCAAACCTTAGAAACTATCACCCAAGAAATAGCTACTTTTGGATCGTTCAATTATATATTATCCGATGGTGAACACTTTTTTACCTATTGTTCCACTAAGCTTTGCTATATTATCAGACAAGCACCTTTTGCAGCAGCGCATTTAATTGATGAGGAAATGACTGTAGATTTTAGTGAACTGACAACACCAAGCGATCGCGTTGCTATCATTGTCACTGTACCCCTGACTGATAATGAAGTTTGGACACAAATTCAACCTGGAGAACTCTTAGTATTTCAGGATGGTTTACCCCTAAAAATTAGATGATTTTTACTGTCTAATCTATCAATATGACCAAGCTAAATTATGGAGATATTCATTTACAAAATCAGGTTTTAAATATTTATTTAATATTCCTAAAACTCGATCTTTCTCGACAGGTTTATTAATTTTGATCAAAAGCGAATATAATTTACAGCATTATAGACATAGGAGTGAAAATTATCCTAGGGACAATTCATGAATTGTCCCTACAAGGGTTTGGTGGTTATGCACATTTAATTACCAGCAGATGTCTAATATATAATTCTGTATTCACAAAGAATAGGGGTATTCCAGATTAACACCCCATCAAAATTAACTACAGCACCTTACACTGCCCATAATGCCTTAATAAATGATCACATAAAACCAAAGCCACCATAGCATCAACCATTGGTACAGCGCGGGGTAAAACACAAGGATCATGTCTTCCCTTTCCTGCTAAAACAGTTTCTTCACCTTCCTTAGTTACGGTTTTTTGTTCCTTTCTAATAGTTGCAGTTGGTTTGAAAGCAACTCTGATAATGATATTTTCACCATTGGAAATTCCTCCTTGAATACCTCCAGAACGGTTGGTTACTGTGCGAATTTCCCCATTTTCATCTATATAAAATTCGTCGTTATGTTCAAAACCTGTTAACAAAGTTCCGTCAAAACCTGAACCAATTTCAAAACCTTTACTTGCAGGTAGTGACATGACTGCTTTTGCTAAATCTGCTTCTAATTTATCAAAAACTGGTTCGCCTAAACCCTTGGGAACATTCCGCACCACACATTCAACCACACCACCGATAGAATTACCATCTCTACCAGTTTTTTCAATTAATGAAATCATGGTATTAGCAATTTTGCCATCTGGACAACGGACAATATTACTTTCTACATCTGCTAAAGTTACAGTGTCGGTATTAACAACGCCTTCTAAATCTTTGATGCGCTTGACATAAGCGATAACTTCTACATTTGCAACTTGATGAAGAATCTTTTTAGCGATCGCACCTGCTGCTACTCTTCCTATTGTCTCACGGGCTGAGGATCTTCCTCCCCCTTGCCAATTTCTAAACCCATATTTTGCATCATAGGTAGCATCTGCATGGGAAGGGCGGTATTTTTGCGCCATCTCATCATAATCTTCGGGACGAGTATTTTTATTTCTGACTAGGATAGCGATGGGTGTTCCCAGAGTTTTACCCTCAAACACCCCTGATAATATCTCACAGGTGTCCGCTTCTTTGCGGGGTGTGGTGATTTTACTTTGTCCTGGCCGTCTTCTATCTAACTCAAATTGAATTTCCTCAGCAGAAATTTCCAGTTGTGGGGGACAACCATCAATTATAACGCCCACACCGCCGCCGTGAGATTCGCCAAATGTCGTAATACGGAAAAGATGACCGAAAGTGCTGCCCATGATGTTGAGAGGAAATACAGACCGAAATATGTATTTTACATGGAGTTGGGCATTTTTTACCCTCTGCTACATCCAGATCCCCGACTTTTGAGACCAATTTATCATTTTTTGACAGAATTAAAATAAGAAGTCGGGGATCTTATTGGGACTTAAACATTTTTTGAGGAAAAATATGACTCAAACCCTTACGGAATAAGATAAATACATCAAATAACCAAAAACGCCTCGAAACCAGATATACCAACAAACTAATCAAAAATATGTCAAAGTCACTTGGGATATAAGTTTAAGCTTATTTTATTGGTGTTTTTTGCCTAAGTCCCGTTATCCAAAATTATTTAAAGTTCCCAATTTCTACAATAATTTATGGTTATTTATGGTTAATTTACTCACACCAGCACAACCTCAACCGTATCTTCTGGAACAGGTTCACCTCTATCTTGTAAAACTTCAATATATAGAGATATTGCTTCTTCAATATTAGCTAAAGCTTCCTCACGGGTTTTACCCTGACTAATACAACCGGGTAAACTGGGTACTTCGACAACAAAATATCCATCTTCACCATGAGATAACAGCACTTTACGTTGAGATTTCATTGTTACCATAGTTCAAATAGTTTCTTGATGGAATAACCGATATAATTATATATATCTTATTCAGGTAAGGCATCTAAATCTATTGATTTAGCTTGCCAAGCAGCACCCTCTATTTTTTTCAAAAATTCTTCTATCAAATCATGTTCATCAATAGAAAATGTTGATAATTCTGAAAATTCTTTAATTTCTGTTATGGTTTCAGAACCCTGTTTTATATTTAAGAAATAACCTTGCACTGGAATGTTATACCAAATACCAAAGGTTACTACAAAATCACCACTACTTGCTTTTGCTTCTTGACTAAATGAATTATACAGATCATCTTCAGAAAGAGAACATTCAATATACCAAGTTCTTCTAATTACACCATTATGTATTTTATCAAGGGACTTTCTAATATATCCTAAACGAGATCCTTCTGTAACTGTAATATTCATCATTTTTTCTTCTTGCATATTTTCCCCTTTTCCATTATTTTGCAATCTAAAAATACGCTGTTTTGCTTCGTTCAAAATCTCTTGATTATTTATATCAGTCTGTTTTGAACATTCTAACTCTAAGCTTTCAATCAAATAACCATAAACCTCTAAACCCTTTTCATAATTTTCTGGTTTCTTCAACAAATCATCACAAGCCTTTAAAGTATCAAAAGCAAATTGATAATTTCCCTGTTCACAATGATGATAAAAAGCATCAATATAATCTGTTAAATCATCTTCCCAATCCCAATTTTCCAGCCAATCACCTTCTATATCAGCAATATAAAGATGAATATAATCAGCACCATAATTTTGTTTATCTAGCTGCAACCGTTGGGATGCTTCCAGATATTTCCAATCTATCTCAGAACTTGACTGATTATAAATCTTGACATCATTAGTCATAATACTATCCAGGGAAGTTTTTCAATCCAATAAGAAAATTTGGGATCTTCTTGACTCAACCACTTAGGCAAGATTACCGTATACCAATAATACTCAGTTACAGATATATTCTTTTGCTGGCAAGATTTTTCTATTTCTGTTGGTGATAACTTTAAAAGTGGTTGGATTGTATATAGATAAGTTTCAATGTCATAATAAAATTCATTCAGAAAGTCTATTAAAAACCGTTTTTTATCAAGAAGTTCATTTTTATATTTAGCTAGTGTAGCTAAAATTTCTTTAATCCTAACTGCCAATTTAGTTTCTCCTCTAAACAGAGATTCACGTTTTAAAGGTTGTAGTCTAAGCTTAATCTCATTTGCTTGTAATCTAGTCCTATATGCCGACAAGTTAAATCTCCATTAGGGGTTATTTTATTAATTTTATGTTATGCGATTTTACACCTCAATTATATCGAAAAGAGGTATTCCAGATAAACACCCCATGAAAATTATTGAAAATTCCACCTTGCTAGAACTAACCAGTAAATGATGTAACTCTTTATACTATGATGCCTATCCTTCCTGAAATTCTTAAAAATTCCATCCTGTAAATTTTCTACCGACTCCTTTAGGCAATGTTTCCGTGATATACATTTGTATCAAAAAGGGGCATTCCAGATAAACACCCCATCAATAATTGTCTAAAATTCCAGCACCTTAAACTGTTTCTGCTGCCGCTTCCGCTTCTGGTTCTACATCTGGTAAACCATAGATAGAACGATAAAGTTTATCGTACTGTTTAGCAGATTCATACCAACTGAAGTTTTCACTCATCCCCCGTTTTTGTAATTCTTGCCATTGGGGTTTGAAACGGAAACCCTCCCAAGCGCGAATCATACAGGTAAAGAGATCCAGTGGTTCATAGCGATCAAAACAATAACCTGTACCCGCTTCATTGGCTGGATCATAGTGGCTGACGGTATCAACTAATCCTCCGGTACGGCGGACAATAGGCACAGAACCGTAACGCAACGCCATCATTTGACTAATTCCGCAAGGTTCAAAGCGGCTAGGCATTAAAAAAGCATCTGTACCAGCGTAGATACGACGGGAGAGGGCATCATTGTACAGGAGATAGGTGGCCATCCGTCCGGGATAGCGGGATGCGAGTTGCCACATTTGAGTTTCATAATAGCGCTCGCCTGTTCCCAAAAGGACAAATTGAGCATCTGTATAAGCCATAAAACGGTCGAGAATTTGTAATACCAAATCAAGACCTTTTTGTTCTACCAACCTTGTCACCATGCCGATTAAAAAGGCATTAGAATTAACTTCTAAACCCACTTCTTCTTGCAGGGATATTTTGTTAGCTTTGCGTTGATCTAAGGTATCTATGGTAAAGGGTTGAGCAATGTATTTATCATTGGCGGGATCATAAATATCAGTATCTATACCGTTAATTATCCCTGATAACTTGCCACTAATAAAAGATAATAAACCTTCTATTTGTTCGCCATAGGCAGGTGTTTTGATTTGTTCGGCATAGGTAGGAGAAACTGTATTTACCTTATCCGCAAACTGGACTGCGGCCGCCATTGTATTGTGTCCTTGCATATACCAGGGACACCAGGTAATTTTCTCTAAATACCAACGCCAAGGGCCTTGATAAGCGAGGTTATGAATGGTAAATACACTGGTGATATCTGGGGACTGATTTAACCATACAGGTAACATACCTGTGTGCCAATCATGACAATGGACAATTTCTGGTTTCCAGTAATTCCAGCAAAATTCCGCCGCCCCATTGGAAAATAAAGTAAATCTCCAATCTTCATCTTCTCCTCCATAAATTCGCCGGGAGAGAAAGGCAGGATGTCCAAATAAATACAAGGGAACATCAGTTCCAGGTAGTACACCTTCGTAAACTGAAAACTCCTGGAACATGGCGTATCCCTTCCATATTGGGTCTTTGGGTACTTGCATTTTGTCGGAAACAAACCCATAGTAAGGCATGAAAATCCGTACATCATGTCCCATTTGTCTCAATACTTTGGGTAATGCACCTACAACATCTCCCATTCCGCCAACTTTGGCAATGGGAGCAGCTTCTGCCGCTACAAATAAAATTCTCATGGTAATTGGTAGATGGTAATTGGTAGATAGTGATTGGTGATTGGTAATTGGTGATTAAACTAAGTTTTCTTGCCTCTTGCCTCTCACCTGTAACCTATCACCTTATGATCCCCGTTGAATCTCGGTAAAGATTTTTTCTAATATTTCTGTAGCACCTTGTTGGCGTAGAATACTGGCTAGTTCTGCCCCTAATTTTTCAGCATTAGCGGCTGCACCGGTGACGCTATCTTTAACCAGTTGTTGACCATCAACGCTGGCAACAAGTCCTTTTAAGGTTAATTCATTACCATTAATTTCAGTGTTTACACCAATGGGAACTTGACAGCCACCTTCTAAAACTCGTAAAAATGATCTTTCTGCTAAACAGCGATCGCGTGTTGCTGGATGTTCAATAGCTTTGAGTAATTGAATTACTTCGGTGTCATCAGCACGGCATTCTATCCCCAAAGCACCTTGTCCCACGGCATGGAGAGAAATTTCTGGAGGTAAGATTTGATGGATGCGATCGCTCATTTCTAATCTTTCTAACCCAGCTACCGCTAAAATCAAAGCATCATACTCACCTGCATCGAGTTTAGCCATACGCGTGATTAAGTTTCCCCGCACGTCTTTAAATGTAAAATGGGGGAATTTATGCCGTAATTGCGCTAGTCGTCGTAAAGAAGAAGTACCAATCACCGCACCTGCGGGTAAAGTCTCAAGTTGCTGACCTTTATACTTTTCATGTAGCACCACTGCATCTGCGGGGTTTTCCCGTTCTGTAATGGCTGCTAAAGTTAATCCTTCTGGTAAGTTAGTGGGTAGATCCTTGAGAGAATGTACAGCAAAATCAATCTCTTTATTGATCATGCCCAATTCCAATTCCTTGGTAAATAGTCCTTTATCGCCAATTTTGGCCAATGCCACATCCAGGATTTTATCCCCTTGGGTAGACATGGTATGGACTTCAAAAGTAATGTCGGGAAAGCTTTTCTGAAGTTGTGCTTGTACCCAGTAAGTTTGAACTAAAGCTAGTTGGCTTTTACGTGAACCAATACGAATAGTGCGCGGAGGGCTAGAAACTGAAGTCATAAAACTGTATGTCAAACCAGGCGATAAATTAACATTTATCTAGACTACCGCAGCAAGTGACTTACCGGACGGAATAACTCTCTTTACATTTCCAGATTAGGACAGGTGACTGTTGACTGTTGTAGGGGCGAACGGCCGTTCGCCCCTACTGCTCCCCTGCCTCCCTACAGCCCTAACTTTGGGCAATACCTTCTTCCCGTGCGGCTTGTTGGACAGCAGCAGCCACAGCAGTAGCCACACGCTTATCAAAGACGGAAGGGATAATATTTTCCCGATTCAATTCCGAAGGCTTAACTAAAGAAGCGATCGCATTAGCAGCTTCCAAACACATATTAGTAGTAATCGTACTAGCCCGGCAATCTAAAGCCCCACGAAACACCCCAGGAAACGCCAGGACGTTGTTGATTTGGTTAGGGTAGTCACTCCGACCTGTAGCCATGACAGCGATATTAGCAGGGGCTAATTCTGGTTGAATTTCGGGAATGGGATTAGCCATAGCAAAGACAATGGCATCTTTAGTCATTCCCTGTACCATTTCTGGTGTCAAAACTCCCGGCGCGCTCACACCGATGAAGACATCTGCACCTTGGACTGCATCGGCTAAAGTTCCTTGAGCTTTAACGGCAAATTCTAGTTTTTCTTCGGTCAAATCGCTGCGATTGGTAGAAATAATTCCCTTGGAGTCGCACATCAAAATGGTTTCTGCACCGGCTTTGCGGAGTAAACGAGCGATCGCTACTCCCGCCGCACCAGCGCCATTAATCACAATGCGTATATCTGCAATGAATTTTTGCACCAGTTTCAGGGCGTTAAATAATGCTGCTAAGGTAACAATAGCTGTTCCATGTTGGTCATCGTGGAAAATGGGGATATTTAATTCTGCTCGCAGTCTTTGTTCAATTTCAAAACACCGAGGTGCAGCAATATCTTCTAAGTTGACACCACCAAAGACAGGGGCGATATTTTTCACAGCTTTGACAATTTCATCTGTATCTTGAGTGTCTAAACAGATAGGAAAAGCATCAAGTCCGGCAAATTCTTTAAATAACATGGCCTTACCTTCCATCACCGGTAAAGCTGCTGCCGGTCCGAGATTACCTAAACCCAAAACCGCACTACCATCTGTGACAATGGCCACGGTATTATTTTTGATAGTCAGATTATATACTTCTTCGGGATTTTGAGCGATCGCTTTACAAATTCTGCCCACTCCAGGAGTATAGGCCATGGCTAAATCAGAAACGCTTTTGAGAGCAATTCTACTGACTATACTAATTTTGCCACCCCGATGTAAATTAAACGTCCGATCATAAACATCCATTACCTTAATATCTGGTAATTCCTTGATCACTTGGACAATAGTTTCCGCGTGTTCCGTACTTGCGGCATCAACTGTAAGATCACGTATAGATTCCTGTCTTGTTTGTTCAATTAAATCAATTTGTCCCAGATTACCACCGGCAGTGGCGATCGCTTGGGTTACAGATGCTAACATCCCCACACGATTGGGAATTTGTAACCGCAGGGTAACGCTAAAACTAGAATTAGGAGTAAGATTTGTCATAGTTTGATGTTAGGGAACAGGGAATATAGGGAATAGGTAAGAGGGAAGAGGGAATATAGATTTTTCTTCCTCCCGACTCCTGTAGGGGTGAACGGCTGTTCGCTCCTACTGAACGCTGACCTATCAAAAATCACATTTCTACAGATACCAGCACAACTGTAATATTATCGTGTCCCCCCTCTTCTTTAGCTGCTTCCACCAGTTTATGAGCAGCTTCTTCTAGGGAAGAGGCTTCTGTTATGTATTCGTAAATTTTCTGATCAATCAGTTCTTCTGTGAGTCCATCGCTACATAAAAGCAAGCGATCGCCATTTTGTAAATTTAGAGATTGAACATCAACCTGATTTAAATCTTCTCGACCTAAACAACTGGATAAAACATGACGATAGGGATGATTTCTGGCCTCATCAAGGGTCAGATCGCCCATTTTCAACGCTTTACCAATCCATGTATGATCGTCTGTAATTTGTTTTAATTCTGTTCCCCGTAGTCGGTAGATACGAGAATCACCAACGTGGCCACATACAGGAGACTCTGATGGACGGATGACCACCACTACGGCAGTTGTCCCCATATCTGCACGTTGAGGGTTATCTTTTTGGTCTTGAATAATAGCATTATTAGCCGTAGCTAAAGCTTGCTCTAAAAGTTGTAATGCCGATTGGGAGGACTGCCAATTTTGCTCTAAATAGACACGAATTTCTTGAGTAGCAATGCGACTGGCCTCTTCTCCTCCTGCATGACCACCCATGCCATCAGCGACTATAAAAAATCGCCCTGTGGGATCAATATAGTACGAATCCTGATTATAAGCACGAATAAGCCCCGGATCTGTACAACCGGTAGAGTCAAGTTTCATAGATTTTTCGTGAACAGTTCATTAATAGTTGGGAGTTATAGTTACTAAAAATATAGGCACATATTTCTAGCTTTTTGACACTCTGCGTCCTAAATGAGCGCGGATTTTTGGTTCAATGAGTCCACTTAATTGAGATCCCTGGCGGGACTCCAATAAGGTGTCTATAATCTACCACAAATAGTCACTTGATTTGGGATTTGGGATTTGGAATTGAGTCCACTCTCAAGTGTAGAAGCTCGAAAATATGAGATAGATGAAGAATCCCCAAAATTTTGTGATAAAATTATAGAATCTTGACCACCAATGCCGTAAGCGAAAACCAAGCTAATAGGTAAGTGTCACAAGAGAAAGATTTGGGTCTTGGGAATTAGGACTTCTGCCCTTGGAGGGAATGTTAGACCAATAGAACTACAAAGATAAGAGAGGCTGTTCCCGATGAATTGGGAAGCCCACACTGTACCGAAGGTCAGTGTGTGGTAGTTCACTGCATTCGATCATAACGGTCAAGACGTAAAAGCAACCGAATCAGAATAAAGGAAACTGCTGCTGCCATTAAGCCAATAAAAACCGCTAACCATAAATACTCATGAACTAACAGAATGGTAGCGGCAATAGTAAAACCGCTGATAATCATGGCATAACTCATGCCCAGTTGAATATTACTCTGTCGCCGCATCAGACGTTCTGTTTCCAGAGACCGCACTCGTAGACGAATATCACCACGTTCGATTTTATCGAGGGTATCTTCTAACCTCCGTGGTAATCCTAAAGCAGTGCTACTGACTTGGACTGCTTGACGACTTAATTCATTCAAGAAACTATTCCCCTCTGAACCATTGTTATCTGTCATAAGCTGCATTGCATAAGGCTGGGCAACTTCCATAAAGTTAAATTCTGGATCTAACCCTTTACCAACTCCTTCGAGGGTGGAAAAGGCACGCATGACAAAGGTAAAAGTTGCTGGAAATCTAAATGGTTGATTGTAGGCCAGTTCGTACAGATCGTCACTAATGGCCGCCACTGATTGGTTTTCAAAGGGCTTATCCATAAAGTTATCCAGCATGTACTGAACAGAACGACGGACTGGTCCCATGTCATCAACAGGAGCGATCGCACCTAAATCAATTAGGGATTTTACCACGCGTTCGCCATCTTTTTGCGCGATGCCAAACAAAGTTTCCATTAGTCCTTCCCGGACGTTGGATTTAATTGTTCCCATCATCCCGAAATCGTAGAAAATCAAAGCCCCATCCGGGCTAACTGCGAGATTTCCGGGGTGGGGATCAGCGTGGAAGAAGCCATTATTGAGTAATTGATGTAGGTAAGCTTGAGCGCCATAGCGAGCGATCGCTTTTCTATCTACACCAGCAGCCTCTAAGGCATCATACTGACTAACTTTAATACCGGGAACATATTCTAAAGTAATTACCCTAGTTGTAGCATAACGCCAATAAACTCTAGGAACTTTCACCCAGTCATAACTGCGAAAATTCCGGCGAAAAGTATCCGCATTACGACCTTCATTGAGATAATCAATTTCTTCCCAAAGAATGCGACCACACTCCTCATATATACCCATCCAATCCCTATCCCGCCCCCATTTGGGATGGTTTTGAAAGTACCGAGCAATACCTTTAAGAATGTGTAAATCAATCTCAAATAACTTTTTGAGTCCAGGACGTTGCACTTTCACAACAACTGACTCACCAGTATATAAAATAGCCTTATGTACTTGACCCAAACTAGCAGCCGCTAAAGGCACAGGTTCAAAATCTTGGAACAGTTCGGGAATTTTTTTACCTAATTCCTGTTCTACAATTCCTTCCACCTGTTCATAACTAAATGCTGGAACTCTATCTTGTAATTTAGATAACTCTTCTACATATTCACCAGGAAAAATATCAGCACGAGTAGAAAATAGTTGCCCGACCTTAATAAAAGTCGGTCCCAAATCTAAAAATGTGTTTCTAATCCAGATTGCTTGGGCTTTGCGTCTAGCGGCTTGTTTAGCTTCCGTGATACCGCCGGGGTAACTCCAAGCCTTATTATAACGCCAAATTTTGAACATCAAGGTCAAGACAAAAGACCAAATATCCACAAAGCGGCGTTTGCTAGAGTATTCTTCCCGATTCCAACGGTATGCTTTGTCTGAGTAACCTTGTTCCATATTTTTCTTATACCGTCGGCGTGTTCCAGATTCATCTTATTTGAGGCAGGCAGGGGGCAGGGGGCATTATCGTGACTGGGAA
>OGVQ01000053.1_pt1 | contig 31838 bp, 30 predicted proteins | sample 1575801 | NCBI WGS metagenome assembly OGVQ01 (sample SAMN07581550, study PRJEB24739) | freshwater metagenome | place: Singapore | collected 2015-04 | reverse complement strand
GTTTCCCAGTCACGATACTTCCAGCTAATGATTTCAACGCTTACAAAAGTTTCAAAATCTTCAATAGTTCCAAAGCCTTTTTTAAAATGGGCTGGTGGTAAGACTCAACTACTTGAACAAATTAGTAACTTCTTACCAGAAGAATTGCTTAATGGTTCAGTAAAAAAATATGTAGAACCTTTTGTAGGTGGTGGTGCAGTTTTTTTTAACATAGCTTACAAATATCAAATTCAAGAACTGGTTATTTCAGATATAAATACAGAATTGGTGATTGCATATAAAACAATTCAATATCAGGTAAATGATTTAATTCAATTGTTGACAGATATTGAGAATAGATATTTATCCTTTGATGAAAACCAAAGAAAGGAATATTTTTATCAAACGAGAACACAATTTAACTTGCGAAGAAATTATATCAATTGTCAGGATTATAATTCTGAATGGATAGAAAGAACAGCCCAAATTATTTTTCTAAATAAAACTTGTTATAATGGACTATTTAGAGTAAATTCAAAAGGAGAGTTTAATGTTCCTGCTGGTAAATACAAAAATCCAACTATATGTGATTCTGAAAACTTAAAAGCAGTTGCGGATGTCCTCAAAAATACAGAGATTTATCATAGAGACTTCAGCGAGTATGAAAATTCTATAGATAGTAATACTTTCATTTATTTTGATCCTCCTTACCGACCTTTAAATAAAACTTCTAACTTTACTTCTTATTCACAACAAATATTTAATGATGCTGAACAGATCAGATTACGAGATTTCTTTAAAAGTCTAGATCAAAAGGGTGCTTTGATGCTTATGAGTAACTCAGATCCCAAAAATCAAGATATTGAAGATAATTTTTTTGAAACAGCTTATGCGGGTTATCGAATAGAAAGAGTTAAAGCATCACGTTCTATAAACAGTAATTCATTAAAACGGAAAGCCATTAACGAATTACTAATTATGAACTACTAAATAAAATCTACAGGAGTATATACAGTGAAATTCAATCCGATTTTTCAACAATATTTGAATTGTGGTAATGAATCTGAAGTATTTCAACATTTTCAAGATACATTAACAGATTCTATTACTTTATGGAATGAGGTACAACCTGGAATAATCAAACTTTTGTGGTGCGGGCATCTTGCCTGCAAAATGTGTACCTCATATCTTCGCAAACTGCTGTATATGCAACCTTATAAAGAAATGGTATTAGGGTTTATTCGTCCTGAGTATCGGCAGTTTACAGATTTTTCTGTGGCTTAAAACAAAGTGTGAAATAGAATTAGGACTTACGGAAGATGTGGTTGAAACTCCTATTATTGCGTAGGGGTAATTCATGAATTACCCCTACTTTTGTTTAGTTTTACGTAAGTCCTAAGAATAATAATAAGTTTTGGGAATAATAATTATGATAAATACTTATTCACAAATTCTTGAGGAGTTAAACATTCAAACTCTTTTGTTTCTTGAACTAAACAACGAATTAGTTTATAATTAGCAGAAACAAAACACTGGGGTTCACCCTTACTAGCAGTTAAATAAACTTTCTCTTTTTACATCTTGAATCAAATCAATAATTTGTTCATGGGAATGATATCCTTTATTATCCAAGGACTCTTTTACCTGTGCTGCTAATATTTCTAGGGGAATTAATGTTTGTTTTTGAACATTTTCTAGGGGATTTTTGGTAACAGCTTGTGTTAGAATTAGTTTTAACTCAGTCTCTAGAGTCCTTCCATGTTGTTCCTTTGGGTGGTATTCATTCTTGTTGCTTCTTATTGAGAATGGGTTTTGATGGCATTTTCAGCGATTTAGTGTTTCTCAAATGCCTTTTTTCACTCTCTATGTTTATTTTTATGCTAACTTTGATTTTTCATCTCCGTAATTTTCCTCTGCGACAGTTGAGGGTGCGGAATGTGGGATTTATGACTGCTATTACTCAGGTTCCAAATTTAGTATTCAAGACTCGTGTTCGGAATGAATCTATCGGGTAGTGCCTTGGTTAGCATTTGTTGGTTAATTACACCTGAGATAGAAGTTAAATAATTTTTAATTCATCAACAGCAAAGGAAGTTAGAAAATAAAACTTCCTTTGTTTTTTTGTTTTCATAGACAAAATTTTTGGAATTGTGTCCACAAAATAGGCTGTCAAAACTTGCACTGATGCCATCAAAAACGAAAATATAAAAGCAGGAATGTTAAATGCTGAGGTTTTATCTCAGTTTCCATTAATCAAGGAGAAGCAAAAATGTGGATAACAGTTTCTAACATAGATCCTCTAACTAACCAACAGATATTACATGACCTCACTATGGAGGAACTCACAAGTATTGTCGGTGGTTATATAAGAAGACGCAGAAATCCTCGATCTACAGAAACTCCATTACCTCGTAATATAGATACCCAGCTTCAAGACTGGAGAACAGAACTCAACACAATGATGGATGATCTTAGAAAAGGATTTGGTACTTAGAACCATTTCTTGATCAAGATGTATTTATTTGTGATTATAGAGACGTTCCATCCTTGGGGATGATCAGTATCTACAGCTAGTATTGTCAGGTGGGCGTTGCCCACCATAACAAATAATCAGCGTTAGATATTTTGAATTTTGCAATCAAATAATGATGCAAGATATGAGATGAATTTGTCTTAGCATCTATAGCTAATGTTGACTTAATAAACAGACTCAACTCATTTAATTATGTCTTTTTCAAGTCGTTTTTAGCCTTGATTTTTTCTCATTTCCTAAATAAAAATTAGATTAACGGTTAAGACAAGGCAAGCTTAACTGACTCACATAAAAACCATTGCCTAATCATTCATCTAGGAGGAAATCCATCATGGCTAGTATTAAACTTTCTCAGCTACAAGCACCAGGTTCTGAATTATTTCAAGATTCTGAAAGCTTCTTAAATGAAATGAATGATGTAGATACCATTGCCATTCAAGGTGGTAGCGGTTCTGGAATACATGATTTAGTTGAATATAGCATCAAGGGTAAAGAGTTCGTGTTGTTAGGCTTTGCTATTGATAATGTTGTATCTCTAGCTAAATCATTTAGCAAGAGCGAAAGCCATAGTCATAGTTACTCTCACCACCCTTAAAATCTATGGGATAAATTAGCAAGATTAAATTGCTGATATTATCCCATCAAAATCCGGTTTAGTCAAAAATTTATTATCCTTATACTATATAGTATACAGGATTTTAGATAACTTGCTAAACCGGATTAAATCATCATTTAAGACCATATTAGGCATAAGAAGAATGGCAAAACTGATAATTGATGATCTACAGCCAACAACAGAAAAAATATCAATTCAAGAAATTAGTTATTTAGAATCAGTTTCTCTAGTCGGTGGATACAGTAATAATTTTCAGGAATTAGTGAGATTTGGAATTAAATCTATGGAATTTATTTTGTTAGCTTATGCCATAGATTCAATTTATGCGTTAGGTACTTCATTTAATAATAGTTAACTCTGTTTTCCCATTGCTTATCAAACTTCTAAAACCATATTAACTAATTTTTCTGATTAACCTATGTCATTTATCATAAGTTCTGCTAATATTTTTCAATACTTGAGCGATCATGGAATTTGTGATTTACAAGATCAAGAATTAAGTAAAATTGAATTAAAACCCGCTAAAAACTTTAATTTATTAATCACCTTGCCAGATCAACGTCAAATTTTAGTTAAACAAGAACGTCATGATCGAGATGGCAAAACTTTAGGTGAATTTAAAGATGAATGGAAAATTCATGACTTTTGTCAACAATTCCCAGAAATAAATTATTTACGTGCATATTTATCCGAAGCGATTTATTTTGATTTGGAAAATTCCATCATTGTATTTAACTATCTGACTGAGTATCAAGATTTATCAGAATTTTATGGAAAAAATCATGAATTTCCGACTGAAATTGCTGCATTAATTGGTAAAAATCTTGCTACAGTACATACTGCAACTATAAACAAAATCAATTATCAACAATTCTTTCACCATGATTTAAAATCACCAAACATTAGTAAAGGATTAGATAAAATTACACCAGAAATATTTGGTCAAATTCCTGCTGATGGGTTAAAGTTTTTTGCTCTCTATCAACGGTATGATAATTTAGGCAAAGCAATTGCAGAATTAAATCAGACTTTTATTCCTTGTTGTTTAACTCACAATGATCTAAAACTTAATAATATTCTTTTATCTACCAATTGGGAAACCGAAATAGAGAATCAATTCAGCAGTGAAACAATTCTCAGATTAATTGATTGGGAAAGAGGCAATTGGGGAGATCCTGCCTATGATTTAGGAATGCTAATTGCTAGTTATCTGCAAATTTGGTTATATAGCATAGTTCCTAGTAAAAGTATACCAATTGAAGAATGTTTGCGTTTAGCTGCTATTCCATTGTCAATGATTCAACCTTCTTTATCTGCATTAATTAATGGTTATTTAGCTAATTTTCCAGATATTTTAGAACGTCGTCCTAATTTCTTAGAATTAGTGATGCAATTTACTGGTTTAGCATTAATTAGGGCGATTCAAGCTAAACTGCAATACGAAAAAACCTTTGGTAATTCTGGTATTTGTATTCTCCAGGTTGCTAAAAGTTTATTATGTCGTCCCCAAGCATCTATTACCACAATTTTGGGAATAGAATTTTCCACCAGCATGGCTAAAAACCTATCTCTTGCCTAAAAAAGGAAAACCTGTATGCAAGTATTAGATTCTCTAGAATATCAACTTTCTCAACTGCCACAAAAATTACAAATATCACTGGAAAATATTGTCAATAATTTGCAAATTGAATCATTTTATTCTATTCAACATCCCGAGTATAACTTAGTATCATTACCGGAGTCAATCATCTCTCGTTTTGAAAATTTACCCCTGGATATTCAACATAAACACCTGAGTATTCAATTACGTAATTTTCTGTATAGTGCTTATTATAACGGTTCTTGGCATAACTCTAGTAATGCCGATGACCAAATGAATAACCTGAGCAATAATAGCCTATTTGGTATAGATTTAAGCTTTTATGAACAATTACATAATCGGAATACAGGGATAGGCTATTGGAGTAAAAATTGGCTAGTAGTTAATGAAGAAGCCGATAAGAATTTAGTAGTTCATAAAAATGGTTTAACTTTACATATCGAGCGTGATGTATATTTAAGACCATCTCATAAATCTGCCGCTATTGGTGACTTGGTAGCCATTAAAATGCCTAAGAATTTAGTCCAAAATGGATTTTATATGGCAGTCTCCAATCTAGGTACACAAGATCATCAAGATATTCTCAGAATATACTTTAATATATCACCAGAAGGGGCAGTATCTGTGATGGAAAATTTAACAAAACAACTGAATAAGATAGCAATTCCTTTCTCATTTAAGGCTTTATATAATCCTGATGAATATGGACGTTATGACTCAGCAGTGTTGTATTTTAATAAACATGAATATCAGCATATTTATTCGGTCTTACAAAGCCTATATTTAGAAAACAAATCCTATTTTTCTCCCCAAGTACCCTTATTTACTAAAGCACTAGCACCAGGTTTAGGTTGTGCTGAAGAACCAGAAAATAAGCTGGCTGAAAAAGAAAGTTTTGGGACTAACCGTTGTCAAATGATTGCTAATGGTTTAATTAATGCTTGGCAAATAGGTAATAATCGGCCTGAACAGCGAATAAGGGCTATTTTTGAACAATTTGCATTACACAAAATTAAAATCCAATATCCTTATCTCAATACCGATTCAGAGGATATTTACACACCATTAGAAGATGTCTAAGATGAATATTGGACGTAAATATCTCCGACTTCTTTTGTTTATTGTGTTCACAAATTATAAATTGATGTTAGAAGTCGGGGATCTGGATATGAACAAGAACTACGAAGAAACGAAGGTAAAAAGCTTTCTGAGAGTTATTGCATAAGTTCTGAATAAAGACAATAAAATTCTTGTGGTGCGGGTATCTTGCCCGCTAATTGTGTAATTTCTTTATAAGGAGATTCTCTGGCAGAGAATATTCAAAGGATAGTGTAAACAAACATCCTTTAACCTCTGCATAAATCGGAGCGGCGGGATTCGAACCCACGACCTCCACTACCCCAAAGTGGCGCGCTACCAAGCTGCGCTACGCCCCGTTAACTTAATTTTAAATTCCAAACTCTAGATATTGGATTGGGGGAATTTCCAAACTGTGGAATTTATATCAATTAAGCCACTTTTCTAAATATAGCAAAAAGTAAATCAAAAAGCAAGGGGTTTTTCAAAAAACTTTTAGCATTCCTATTGCTTGCCATAATTCAGGTACGGATGGGGCTTCCCATTGACCCTCTGCACCGCGTCCTGTATTGAGGATGAAGCGAAGATTGTAGGCGTGGGGATAACCTTCTACCTCCATCCATAATAAATCACTTTCGGCTTCACAGGCAATTTTTTCCTCATCCATCAATTCTGTCTCTAGATACTTCATTGTATCTACAAGCTGGTTTAATAAGCGAGAGAATTCGTTTAATTCTGCTTCTGTTAATTCTATCGCCCAATCTTCCGTACCTACTAAACCTTTATATACTGGTGCGTCTGGATTCCAACCAATGCGCCAACCAATACCAGTTTTAATTACTTTTTGCATGTTCTAGCTGCTATTAAATCAGAAATTATACCAATTGGCTTTGCGGATGGCAACAGATACAAGCATGAAAAACTGATACTAGATAAAAGCCTTGACGAGTAGGGGTTTAGCAATGCTAAACCCTGTGTATTTGGCAATCCAAAATCCAAAATCCAAAATCCAAAATTGAAAATGCTATAATTTTGTGGCGATCGCGTTAGAATCACAAGCAAACCTAATTTTGTAAATATTCCTATTTGGTACAATTTCCGGTTAAGATAGTATATCCGTTCTATTAAAACTCCCGTCCCAGCAATTTTGCAAACTCCTATACTTAGAGGCAAGAATGGCAGCTAATACTGAGACTTCTGGCAAGCAAAAAGCTTTAAATATCGTACTTGGACAAATTGAGCGCAGCTTCGGCAAAGGGGCAATTATGCGCTTGGGTGATGCAACACGAATGAAGGTGGAAACTATATCTACCGGGGCGCTAACCCTAGATTTAGCTTTGGGTGGCGGTTTACCCAAAGGACGGGTAATTGAAATCTATGGTCCAGAAAGTTCTGGTAAAACCACTGTCGCCCTTCATGCTTTAGCAGAAGTGCAAAGAAATGGCGGTATTGCTGCATTTGTAGATGCTGAACACGCCCTAGATCCCACCTACGCCGCCGCTTTAGGTGTAGATATTGATAACTTATTGGTTTCCCAACCGGACACAGGGGAATCAGCATTAGAAATTGTTGATCAACTTGTACGCTCTGCGGCTGTTGATATTGTGATTATTGACTCCGTAGCTGCCCTAGTTCCCCGTGCGGAAATTGAAGGGGATATGGGTGATACTCACGTTGGTTTACAGGCTCGGTTAATGAGTCAAGCTTTACGAAAAATTACTGGGAACATTGGTAAATCTGGATGCACAGTTATTTTCATCAACCAGTTACGGCAAAAAATTGGTGTCACCTATGGTAGTCCAGAAACTACAACCGGTGGTAACGCGCTGAAATTTTATTCTTCTGTACGGTTGGATATTCGCAGAATTCAAACCTTGAAAAAAGGTACTGATGAATTTGGCAACCGTGTAAAAGTGAAAGTAGCGAAAAATAAAGTTGCACCACCTTTTAGAGTGGCTGAATTTGACATTATCTTTGGTAAAGGAGTTTCTACTCTCGGTTGTCTTGTAGACATAGCCGAGGAAACTGGTGTTCTCCTCCGCAAAGGTGCTTGGTATAGCTACAGTGGTGAAAATATTTCCCAAGGTAGAGATAACGCCATTAAATATTTAGAAGAAAAACCAGAATTTGCTGCCAAAGTTAAAGAACAAGTTTTGGAAAAACTAGATAAGGGTGCTGTAGTTTCTGCTAATTCTGTAGTTCAACCCCATGAGGAAGAAGAGGAAGAAGAGATTGATTTAGACGAATAATAAATACTGTAGGGTGGGCAATGCCCACCTTTTTATATTAAACTTTGATTTTTTGTTTTGACCCGTTGATAAAGTTCCTCCATCGTTTCCACAAAGGAATTATCTTTATGCCAAAAGGCCGGAAAATCGCCCTGTTTCTTGATGAGAATTGCTGAAACTTCACTAGAAGTTGGAACTTCTATAATTTGGGGTAAACGCTTAGTTCCTAACCAAAATTCTCTCACACTTGGGTTTTCGCCAAGAGATTGTTTTTCCAACTTTGGATAAAACGAAGTAGAAGATTCTAAACTAATTTCTTGAGTATTTAATTCCTGTGAAAGTGCTTTACCCAAACTAGAATTAGCTAATTTAGTCTGAAGTTCCTGTTTTGATAAACCCCGCAATTCAAATAATAGAAATGGATTATTATCCAATTGGGAAGCAACTAAATAATAAACCCCAGCAATATGCTTACAGGGATTAGCATAATCTGGACAGGAACATTTAGTTGTAAAGTCTTTACTACTGTGGGGTAATAAATGTAATCCTAAATCCTGAAACGTATCTTCTATATTCTCCGGGACTTCACTTAGTAATAATCTGGAAACAATACTAGCTTTAGAAGAAAGCCTCTGAGTCACTTCATTCCAACTGCTTTTCCCTATGGCCTTAATTTTAATGGAAATATTGTAAGTCGGTTCTTTATACACACCAAAGTAAGGATTTACTGAACCTTTAACTCTAGCCGTAATGTGATTTTGTTCAATTTCAAAATTTAAGACTTTACCATTATTTGCATAGGAACGTCCTCTTTGCAACCGATTATCGTCAGTAAAATTTTCCAACGCTTTGATAAAGCGATCGCCCCACCATGTTCTACTAAATTTACTCATCATATCTTACTCCAATATTGCGCTTTTGTTTAAAGCAATTAGTTGTTTAAACGCCTCGTTATCTAACTCAGTTAACCAAGATTCATCATTGCCAACCACAGCTGCAGAAAGTTTTTTCTTATCTTCTATCATCTGGTCAATTTTCTCTTCTAAAGTACCAATAGCCACAAATTTATGTACAAACACATTCTTTTGTTGTCCAATCCGAAAAGCCCTATCTGTGGCTTGATTTTCCACTGCTGGATTCCACCATCTGTCAAAATGAAAAACATGATTGGCTTTAGTTAAAGTAATCCCTACACCACCTGCTTTTAATGATAAGATAAATACAGATGCTTCTGTATCCGGTTCTTGAAACTCAGTAATCATCTTTTCTCGACGTTGCCGACTTGTGCCACCATGCATATAGTAGGTGTTGCAATGTAAATTGTATTTGATGTATTTTTCTACTTGTTCGCATACTTCTGTAAATTGACTAAAAATGAGTAAACTTTCACCCTCAGAAATTGCCTCATCTACCATTTCTACTAAGCGACTGAGTTTGTGAGAACGTTCAGTAGAAAATTCGCTATTATCTTGTAGAAATTGGGCAGGATGATTACAAATTTGTTTCAACTTCATCAAAGTTGAGAGAATTAAACCTTTGCGTTGAATTCCTGTGGCTGTTTGTAATTTCTCTTCTACATCTTTAACAACTACTTCATACAACGAAGCTTGTTCTTTAGTTAAATTGGTGTAGAGTTTTTGTTCAACTTTATCTGGTAAATCATTAATAATAGATTTGTCGGTTTTAACCCGACGTAAAATTAAAGGTTCGACTAATTTTTTCAACGTAGTTGATTTTACTCTGTCGTTATCTTTTTGAATGGGAACTTCAAAAGACTTGCGAAACTGCGCTTCTTTACCCAAGTAACCCGGATTCAAAAAATTAAAAATTGACCATAAATCTAACAAGCGATTTTCCACCGGAGTTCCTGTTAAAGCTAGTCGGTGTTTAGCTGCGAATTTGAGAATAGCTTTCGTCTGTGCAGCTTTAGGATTTTTAATATTTTGCGCTTCATCTAAAACAATTCGTTGCCACTCAATACCTTGTAATAACTTTTCATCTTTGCGTGCTAGGGTAAAAGAGGTAATGACTACATCATATTTTTGACAAGCAGTTTTGAATTCAGGAGCAGTTTGGATGCGATCGCTCCCATGATGTGTCATACTTTGCAGATGGGGAGCAAATTTAGCAATTTCCTTTTGCCAGTTACCAACCACCGAAGTAGGTGCAATTAACAGAGTTGGTGGCACAGATTCCACTGCTTCCCTTTCTTGGACAAGTCTAGCAATCACTTGTACCGACTTACCTAAACCCATATCGTCTGCTAAACAGCCATTTAAACCCAAGCGTTCCAAATATTCTAACCAAGCGACACCACGCTTTTGATATTCCCGCAGATTACCTTGCAGATTTAACTGGTTAGAAATTGGTTCTAAACTACTTTTATCTTGTAATTTTGCCATCATATCTGACAAAATTTCGTCATGTTCAATATCCCAATCTTCACCAGATTCAGCATTACGTTGGAGAAATTCCAGTACAGACATCTTTGGTTTTTCATCACCATGAGACTGCCAAAATTCTAGTAATTGCTGCATTTTATCACGGTCTAATTCCATCCACTGACCGCGAAAATGTACTAAAGGAGCTTTAGCATTAATTAATTGCTCCCATTCTTCCTTAGTAACAGCTTGTTCACCAATTGCTAATTCATATTCATACTGTACCAAAGAATCTAAGCCAAAATAGCTTTTTGACTTCCCTTTAGTTGCAGAAGGACTATGGCTAGAAGCCTTGAGTCGCAGTTTAGCACGACGACGACCAGCAGGGGTATACCAAGCCGGAACAGTAACTTTAAAACCTGCATCTTCTAACACCCAAGCATTTTCTTGAAGGAATGAAAATGCCTCTTCTAATGTTAGTTGCATTCCCACAGGAGTATCTGTTTCTAATCCTTGCCATAACTGCGGATACATTCGTGCTGCATATCCTAAATTTAATAGCAAATTAGTTTCAAAGTCTTTGCCATACTCCTTCTGTACAACTGTTTTAGACTTTTGACTCATTGTCCAATAATCTGCTAAAGGTAACTTAAGAGAAGGATCTTGTTTACTAGATACCAAAAACTGCATTTCCCAGTTATCTATTTGTTCAGCAGTAGGTGAATTTAATTGAAAACACAGATAAAAAGATAATTCTGATTGGGAGCGAGTAATTTTACTTTTCCATGTTTGCCATTGTTTGTATTCTTCTAAAGTTATATTTCCTGTGCGGGTATGATGTGATTGAGAAAAACAATGGTAAACTAGGGAATCTGTAATTTTTTTATCAAAGGCAGCAGTTGAGGGAGTATGAACAATTATGTTATTGAGGATATATTCAGAAAAGTGGCGTAACAAAGTTTCCTGCTCATAAAACTCAATATTTTCATTTTTTGTTGTTGAACCTGCTACACAAATCAATGGCATATATTCAATATATTTTTGAATATTGGTTTCATACTGCTCAGAAATAATTTCCCAACCAGTATAAATTTCAAATGCAGTTGGAATTGGTTTTTTCGTTTTATCTTTGGGTTGAGGAGTGTCTAATTGGCGATATTTGAGAGTTGGAATATATTGGTCTTTAAGAATTATTTGTTTAAATGATTGCGTATAGTGATACCAAAACAATAAATCTGAACCAAGTTGAATTTCACTCAGGTTGTTAATTGCTAAAAAATGGATATCATTGAGTAGTTTAATAATATTAATTCCTGGTGTATTACCTTTAAGAGAAGTTAATGTTTGATAACAATCTATTTGCCAATATTGAAATTCTGTATATTCTTCGGGGACTTCTATCTCTAGATACTTAATTAATTCTGGTGAAGGTAGGGGTTGATTATCGGCAGTTGGTAGCGCAAAATATTTAGTAGCTATGCGATGCTTTAATATAGATAATGGTTCTTTAATTCCTAATTCCTGAACTAAAAATTGTAGTAATTCATCTTTGGAGAGATGTCCAGGATGAATCTGTTCTTTAGAACTGCGTCTGTTTTTTACTACAGGTGTTTCTATCCACAGGTAAAATGATCCTGACTGAATAAAGTCAGTTTCCGTATGAGGTATCCAACTACCATGAACGATTTTCATAACGTTATTCCTAATAGTTATGAAGATAAACTTCAATATTTAGCATACATGAATTTGGTAAAAATACATTTACATCTCAGAACTTACACAAAATATTACAAGATTAGGAGCAATACCCTTGAGGAGGTAAGCTAGACGAATTTCCCCTAGACAAGCATCAGATTTGTCGTGATATCGTGCTTAATTCCTAATCTGTTTATCAATAGGGTTTAAGTTGCATTAACACTGAATCATAACACTCTTGACACAAAAGACTTTTAGCATCCCATAATTACACCTACTAATTCACTAGGATGATGAATTAAAAAATCTGGATTTTGTTTACTGAGAGCTTCGGAAGAATTAAAACCCCAACTGACGGCAATTACCTTGATATTGGCTTTTTTTGCAGAGTCCACATCTCTCGTTTCATCTCCAACATAAATTACGGTTTCCGGTTTGAACTGTTTCTGCCGTAATACATTATTAATAATTGTAGTTTTACCAAAAATAGTTACTCCTGAATAAATAAAATCAAACAAATAATCTAAGTTATGACCCTTGAGAAATTCGTTAACATTTTCTTGAGAGTTAGAAGTAATAATTCCTAAGTGATAACCTTGATTATGAAGTGCTACTAATGCAGCATTAATGCCATCAATAGGTTTTAGTTCTGGGATTTTATGTTTTAATTCCCCTTTCACTTTTTTGACAAGAAAAGGAATTTTAAATAGGGAAACACCAGAATATTTAATAATCTCCCTGGCGGTTAAATTTCTGAGTAGGGCTAGTTCTTGAGGATTGATAGGAACATATCCAAATTCCAGGGCTAAACGATTGGCAATGGTTACAAGAGCGTCTACTGTATCAGCAATCGTCCCATCAAAATCAAAAATTATTACTTTCTGGGTCATTATTATGCCTGGATGCTTGACATACCTCCTGGTCCTAAAGTCGGAGGATTCCTTAACGCTTGACTGGGTTGTGCTATCGAAATAGTCTTACCGTCCCTCGACGTTCGTTTATAGTCTCCTAATGCCCTATGGCGACTATGTCGAGTTTACCATAAAGCCGTCCTTCTAGTACGGGGCTTCTATGCCATATTTTTGGTCAATATTAGCGCGAGCATTACGTCGTAACATTTCGGGTTTAATGCGTCGCAAAGCTGATGCTGTAAATCTTTTATCCCACTCCTCGTTTGATATTTGGGCTAATTCTACCAGTTTGGGAGCTAAATTTCCAGGATAGGGTTGAAAATCACTGACATCAGTTACTTGGGAAAATCTCTGATTCCAAGGACACACATCTTGACAAATATCACAACCTGCTACCCATCCTTGTAAATGGGGCTTAATGTCTGGAGGTAATTCCTTTGCCCGATTTTCGATTGTATGGTAAGCAATGCAGCGATTAGCATCTACTACAAAGGGTTCAGTAATTGCACCAGTAGGACAAGCTTGCAAACAACGAGTACAAGTTCCACAATGTTGCGTCGCTGGACGATCGCTCTCCAGTTCCATATTAGTTAATATTTCTCCTAAAAATACCCACGAACCATATCTTCTGGTAATCACATTCCCATTTTTGGCGATCCAACCAATGCCGGTTTTTTGCGCCCAAATTTTATCTTGAACTGGCCCCGTATCTGCATAATACCGCGCTTTTATATCTGCGTCTAGGGATTCGAGCCAACTAGCTAACTCCTTCAGCTTTTTGTGCATGATTCTATGATAATCTCGACCCCAGGCATAGCGGGAAATTTTTCCATATTCATCCCCCGTTTGATGTATATGTGGGGTGTAATAATTCAACGCTACAGAAATGAGCGATCGCACTTCCGGCATCACTAAACTAATATCCTCACGCTTAGGATTTTTCATCCATTCCATGTCAGCGTGATAACCCTGTTTTAACCAATTTGACAAGTTTTCTGTCTCTGTTGGCTCTAAATCCTTGACAGTAGCAACTCCCACCAGATGAAATCCCACCTCTTTGGCTTTTTCTTTCACTATTGTGCTGCTAATTGATGTATATTCATTCATTTTACTTATGGGAAATTTAGCCAAAACTAAAGAAATCGTCAACACATTATACACCCAGCTTATGATCCCCGACTTTTCTCTTCCTTACCACATATATATGTAAATTTTATTTGCAATTTGTTAAGAAATAATGCAATATGGGATGCAAGAGGTCAAGCAACCCAGAGTGATGAGCCTCCTGACTTAATCAATAGACAGTAGAGAAATTATGACATTCACTTCTGATTCAGCTTCAACCAGATTTTCTGGAGCTTTTAACTACAGCACCAGCGACGCTATCTCTTCTAGCATCGCTGTATTTAAAGCCCTAAGCGTAGATGATCAGTTAGCAGTCCTGTGGTATGCCTACACAGAAATGGGTCGTTCTATCACCCCCGCAGCAACCGGTGCAGCGCGTTTGCAAATAGCCGAAGGTCTTTTAAATCAAATTAAACAAATGTCTTATCCAGAGCAGTTAGAAGTCATGCGTGATTTGGCTGCTCAGAGAAATACCCCCATTTCTCGCTCCTATGGTATCCTCAGCGTTAATACCAAGTTGGCTTTCTGGTACGAATTATCAGAATTAATGGTGAAAGGCTTTGTTATCCCCGTACCCGCCGGCTATCAATTATCCCGTGACGGTTCACAAGTTTTAGAAACTTTGAAACAATTAGATTTTGGTCAACAAATTACTGTACTGCGGAAAGTAGTCGCAGACATGGGTGTAGATCCCTTAGCTGATTAGTTGACGGTTGACTGGGAATTTTAGATATTAGATATTAGATTTTAGATTAAAAAATTTGATCAATCTAAAATCCAAAATTGAGTAACAGGTGACAGACAAGAGATACAGATATTTCTCTTGTTTGCCCAAATGTACAATTTATTTTGCCCAGATACTTATCTCAAGACCATTTTAATTTAGCGTTGCTGAAACCAAGAAGGTTTGGATATCATCAAAACTCATTTTCATACATCAAATCAGCAACGCCTTTAATTTTAGATTTTAAATAAATTTTGGATTTTAAGTAAAAAGTAACAATTATAGGGGTAGTTGAATTAAGATTCACCTCCTGCCTTCTACTATATTTTTACAACACATTATAGATAAATATATGACAATTGCTGAATTCTCATCAGAAAAGTCATCCCAAATTATAGGAGTGACACAAACAACAATTTTAAATTATTTTACTACCTTGAATGCCGGAGAATTTAGACAAACGGCTGCCTTATTTGCCCAAGATGGTGTTATGAACCCACCATTTGAATCTGCTATTATTGGACCAGATGCGATCGCCACTTACCTAGAAACAGAAGCCCAAGACATTAAAGCTCATCCCCAACAGGGAGTTAGTGATATTTTGCCAGATAACCATATTCAGATTCAAGTAACAGGTAAAGTAGAAACTTCTTGGTGCGGTGTTAATGTTCTATGGTTATTTATTCTTAACCAAAATCAACAAATTGTGGCAGCTACAATTAAGCTTTTAGCCTCACCCCAAGATTTAATATCCTTACGGCCACCTGGCAAAGAATATACTATTGATGCCGAATTATTTTAAGCTTTAACAGCAGTAGCTTGAGAAAAAGAACGTAATAACAAATTCCTGCCTAGTTCAACATCAGATGGCGCACATTGCCAATCTGGATGTGCTGTCATTAAAAGGCTATCTAAGGTTTCTTGATCAAATAGATGCCACACAGGAGCATCATTGATTCTCGATTCCAAAGCATAGCAGTTAGGAGAAATACAGCGAATCATGCAGCGACTAGAAATTCTGACCAAGCTCATGATTTCTCCAGGTTGAAGAGAGCGAAATTGGCGAATTACTGCTTTAAATTCACTCACAGAAGATACTATTAGCCCAGGGAGAGGAGTTGTTGCTGTTTTCTCTCCATTCACCGCGATCCAGTAATGGCGACTGGGATCAATTCCTTCTAACCAAGGTGACTCATCATCTAAACGATAGCGTGGTGATAGGCAAAATAAAGCTTCCATAGTTGAAAATCTATTAAATTGGGGATTTTTATGTTAATTAAGCAAACATGGGGCGATTATTTGCAACCAGCCCTAATATTTACAGTATTTGATAAGTTATGGTAATAGGTCAAATAAATTTAGCAAAAGTTATAATTAAGTTTACATTTCTTCATCATTAATAGGCTAACAAGTTTATTGTGTAATATATATTGTAAAATATTACGGATTAGACATATCAGGAAGCGTTATTTCCATCTTCAAACAGTTAGCACCATTCACTTGCGATTTATACTCAACCTTATCCATGAGGCGATTCATAATTAACCAACCATAACCACCTTCTTGCTTCTGAATAGGATTAGGCGCAAAGTAACTAGATATATCAAAACCATCACCATAATCCCAAATCTCGATAGATAAATCTCGGTCTTTCAGTTCTAAACGCAGTAAAATTGGTAAGTTTGACTTTTCTTTATGGGCATGACGGACAGCATTAGAATAGGCTTCTACCAAAACCAGCCGTAAACAACTTGATTGTTGTGTCCAATCAACAGATTCCCCTAGATACAATTTTAAACATCCGAGTAACCAGTTTTCTACGATATTAATAAAACTCAGGTCACTGGGAACATGAAGTTCACTTTTCATTTGCTACAAAACTTCCAAAGAAAGTATAGTTTGGTCATCTTCTTGGATGTAATTATTGACTTGAATCAGAGCTAATAAATTCTCAAGATTCAGTGGTTGGGGTTGTTTTTTAATTAATTGCCATAATCCATCTTGATTAAGCATAGAAGTATAAGTTGTGGGCAAATTATCTAAATTTTTCTCTACTCTTGCTTCCGTAATGCCATCACTGGACAGGAGTAAAGTATCACCGGGAGCAAGAACTAAACGTCCTGACTCAGCTTGCCATTTTGGTAGTATTCCCAAGGGAATACTACGAACTTTGAGATAATCGGGTGAATTATTCAAATTTGGTTCTTTAGACCAGACAAAAGGATAAATATGCCCCGAATTAGCATAAACAAGTTCCTTTGTACTGGGATGATAAGTTGCTAAAACCATAGTGATAAAACAATTATTGCTGATTAAGTCATCACTAAGAGCATAATTGAGATTTTGCATCATCACATTTGGTTCTACAGGGACTTCTTGAGAGAGTTCTCGTCGTAGTAGAGAAATGGTACTAGCCATAAATAAAGCTGCTGGAACACCCTTCCCAGAAACATCACCTACTGCTAACCACAAATCACCATTAGGATGGACAAACACTTCAAAAAAATCGCCCCCTACTTCCCGTGCTGCATAGCAACAAGCTTGCACCTTTACACCTGGTATTTCTGGTAAAGTTTGCCTTAATAAATTATGTTGAATTTGCCGAGCTACTTGCAACTCCAGGTTAATTTGTTGTTGTTTTTCTTGCAGACTTTGATAAAGTTTAGCTTGGGAAAGAGCTAAAGCAGCTTGTTCGGCCACACTTGTAATTAATTGAATATCTTCAGGCGGCCATGTATACTCACTTCCTGACTTGCAAACAGCAATAATAGCTAGTAAATGTTGTTGGTAAATTAGGGGTACAACTAAATAATGACAAGGTACACCATTATAGATATTTTCAGTAATTTGATAATTTTGGCTTTGGAAAACTTCGGCAATTAACTTATGGGTATCTGAAGCTAAACCGCATACTTCTAATTTAGGGTTGTGATAGTAAAATTCCTTTTCTGTGAGGACACCATCTTCTAGTGGTTTGAGTAAACAATAATTAGCTGCAAATGTTTCTCCCATAGTAGCGACAATTTTTTGCAACATATTGTCATAATCTAAGGATTCTCTGATAGCTGTGTTGACAGCATTAAATAAAGATTCCCTTCGCAACGCACGAGATAATTCTGTTGTCCTTTTTTTTACCACGCGATATGTATCACTAGCTTGACTGACTAATGATTGTAGTTGATTAGGATTCCAAGGTTTGGTAATGTATTTAAAGACACGGACGGAGTTAATAGCATCTACTAAGTCTTCTACATCCGTAAACCCAGTTAATAAAATCCGAATTGTATCCGGGAATCTTTCTACTGTTAGACTTAACAGTTCGCTACCGTTCATATCTGGCATTCTTTGGTCAGAAATAATTACGGACATCTCACCTTCTTTATCTAAGATATCCAAAGCTTCATGGGCATTATTAGCTTTATAAACTTTAAACTCTCGCCAAAAAGTCCGATATAGTAAATCTAAGTTATCTAGCTCATCATCTACCACCATGAGCTTGAGCTTCTCTAACTTGTTGTCAGTCATATTAAACTCAACTTTCTAGATACTTACAAAAAGGTAGGAGGCTTCAGGGCAGTAAGCAGGAGGTGAAACACTGTTGGAGTTTGGGTTTTCAGATTGCGCCTCCTTGACTTGCAATCTGCTATAACATTTATTGACTGTTCCCTGTTCCCTAAGACTAAAAGACTCTGTACCTCACTAGCTTGGTAAATGCTATATACAAACTATGCTACTAAACCAGAACGTAAAGCCAAAACTGCTGCATGGGTACGGTCATCCGCAGATAGTTTATTCATAATATTACGAACGTGGGTTTTTACAGTTCCCACTGCAATATGAAGAGTCTTAGCAATTCCAGCATTACTAAAACCCTCGACTATCAATTTTAATACTTCTAATTCCCTATCTGTGAGAATACAAGGCTCAATATCTGGGTTACTTTGAGAAAATTCTCGAATACTAGTATTTTGTTGCGCTTGTGCTAGAACAATACTGGCAATCATAGGATCAACCCAAGGATGGCCATTTGCAGTTACTCGTATAGCTTCTAGTAAATTATCACAGTTAATATCCTTCATGCAGTATGAATCTGCACCAGCAGTAAAAGCAGCAAGTACAGATTCCTTATTGTCATAAGATGTTAAAATTAATACCTTTGATTTTCCTTTACCAACAGCAGTTTTTTTAATCTCTTTGGTTAATTCAATACCATTTTGATCTGGTAAACCGATATCAACAATTGCAATATCCGGCTGTAGTTTTTCTAACATAATTAGCCCATCATGGGCATTAGTAGCTTCTCCAACGACTTCAATGTAATCTTTTTGGAGTAATGTTTTACAAATACTTAGACGAGTCAGATCATGATCTTCAATAATAACAATGCGGATTTTACTCATAGCCAAATACTGCTAGATATTACATAATATAAGCTTTTTATGAATTTATGTCAGTATTTAGCCAAAAATAATTTAATTGCGATAAACAGATGGATACTGACTTGGTACTTGTCCTGGATATGAAAGATTAGATGGTGCCGGCTGATTGGTGGTTTGTACCCCATAACCACTAGAGAGTCCGACGAAAATAATTTGCCCCCTCTCCCCGCAACGAAGAGATGCTTAAAATCCTCATTTTATATTAGTGATGAGAGGTTAAAATACCCCTTTCCGACCCGGTTGGGTTGAGGTTCATGGAAATCACGTTAATTTATCTCTGAGCTACGCGGACTAGCAAAAATAAGCCAACTCCTAATCCAAATACATTTGGTAGCCAAGCACCAATAAAGGGGGAAAATATACCAGCTTGTGCTAAAGCTCCAGAAACGGATAGTAGTAAATAATAAGTAAAAATAACTATCACACTGATACCAAAACTTGTTCCCCGTCCGGTGCGTTGAGGGATACTACCCATAACTGAACCGACTAGGCCAAAAATGACACAGACAAAGGGAAAGGCGATTTTTTGTTGAATTCTTACTTGTAGTTTACGAATTTTTGGCTCATTACCACCCAGACGTTCTATTTCTAGTTGTTCTAGGGCTTGGGAAATGTTCATTTCACCATAGTCTCGGCTACTTTCAGCGAGGGTTAAGGGTGTGCGGGGTAGTTGTAATTGTTGATGTTCAAATCGTAAAATATTCCGATAGGAGCGATCAGCAGCAACTAAATAGATAGTACCATTGTAAAAATCCCAGACTTGTTTTTGACTGTTCCATTTAGCTGATTCAGAAATAACAATTTGATTAACACCACCTCTAGAACGATCTATAATTGTTAATCCTTTCATTTCTTTACCATCAAATTGGTCGGCATAAAATAAGCGAGAAAGTATTTTATTTTTACTACCATCTGCTTCTTTAATTTCCCGATATTCAGGATAATAAATATTTTGTTGTTTAAAGGAAGGTTGATCTGATTTGAGGGCTTTTTGTAGGGTAATAGTGGCTCGGTAATTTGCTGCGGGAGCAATTTGTTCATTAAATATATAAGTCATGATCGTTACTGCAAAACTTAATACCACAGCAGTTAAAACCATGCGATAAACGCTAACTCCACACCCACGTAAAGCAATTAATTCACTTTCGCTAGAAAGACGGCTATAGGTCATTAAAGTAGCTAACAAAGTAGACATGGGAAAGGAATAAACCATGACATAAGGTAGCTTTAATAAGAAAATTTCTAAGGCGATGTTGATTGGTAGTCCAGATTCTACAACCTTGCGTAATAATTCAAATAAGCTATCAATGGCTAAAACTACGGAAGTAAATGCACCAACACCAAATAAAAATGGGGGCAGTAATTGGAGCGCTAAGTAGCGATCCATGATAGAAAAGGAAAATAGGGAAATAAAATTAGAGAATGGCTTGAATTGTTTATACATCATGGTATGGGAGTCAGGAATTATAATAGTTCTGTATAAACATAGATAGAAAGGTAACTAACCACGGAGGCACAGAGAACACAGAGGAGGAGGCTTATGATGTATCTCATTTAAGTGCATACTACTATATATTTAAACGGCGAAATTATCACCTAAATAATATTGTCTCACTAAGGGGTTGTTGTAGAGTTCATCAGCATTACCAAAGGCGAGAATTTGCCCTTCCCGCATGATATAGGCGCGATCTGTGATGGCGAGGGTTTCGCGGACATTGTGATCTGTGATTAAAATGCCCATACCGTGATCGCGCAATTGGCTGACAATTTCCTGAATTTCCGACACAGCAATGGGATCAACTCCGGCAAAGGGTTCATCTAGAAAAAGGAATTTTGGACCTTCTTTTCCTGCGGCTAAAGCTCTAGCTAATTCTGTACGTCGTCGTTCACCTCCAGAAAGTTGAATACCTTTACTGTTAGCAACTTTTTCTAGGCGAAATTCCCGCAATAAATTATATAGTCTTTGTCCCCATTCTCGGCGCGGAACTTGAGTTTGTTCAAATACTAGGAGAATATTTTCTTGTACGGAAAGATGACGAAATACACTGGCTTCTTGAGCTAAATAACCAATACCTAATCTAGCCCGTTTGTGCATGGGATAATTAGTAATATCACAATTATCTAACCAGACTTTGCCATGATTAGGTTTTTCTAAACCTGTGGCTATATAAAATGTTGTTGTTTTCCCTGCACCATTGGGACCGAGTAAACCGACAACTTCACCTTGTCCAACTGAAAGATTAACACGATTGACTATTAATCGTTTACCGTAAGATTTGTGAATATTCTCTAAAACAATTTTCACTATGGGATTTTGTCTAGGTGTAGATGCTAATTAGAAGGTTTTAATTTGGGGGTTTTTGGGGCTGGTTTATTAGTTTGTCTATTGGGATTAGAATCTTCAACCATGTATATAGATTCTACTTGACGATTAGATTGGGGTAAGGCGATAAATTTCCCTTCATCTATTAAATAGATGACTTTTTCGGCGCGAATACTATTATTACCCTGTTGTAGAATATAAACATTACCACTAAAATCAATACGACGTTCTTTACTAAAGTATTGTGCTTGAGCCGATGTGGCTTGAATTTGCCTAGCTGGATAAACCATTTGTACATTACCACGAGCAGTAATTACTTGGGTTTTTGCGTCATATTCTTGGATATCAGAACGAATAGTGAGGGGGCGATTTCCTCCAGATTGGGCTGTAGCTGGTGGCAATTGGCTAGGCAACGCTACTGCACCTGCCAGGGAAATTGGCAGTAATAAGGCTAATCCTACCCGACGTATCTGGGATTTTAGCAATTGATAGGGAAATATCATAGAAGTTAGGGAATAAGGAATAGGGAAATAAAATATGAATCCGATAACAAAGATGGACGAGTTTTTTAACTTTAGGTTTCGCTAAAAATTTTATATCATCTCACGCCTACCTACTTACGAGATTAAATCAAATAATCAAATAATCAAATTAATCTGACAAATGATATAGCGGTATAGGGTTGGATAAGATACAAACGGTTACGGAGCGATAGCCTGCGTGGCGTAGCCATAGTCGAAGTGCTGAAACTTAAAAATCATACAGGATAAGGCTTTTCCTCCTGCTCTCTATCTTCTCCCTCCTGCTATAGTTGAGACATTAATCATCACGGAGAAAAATTGTTGGTAAGGTCCAAGGTTGATTTTTGGCTAATTCATTATTTGCTATTGCTTCTAGGCTATCTTGTTGTAGTGTTTTGAGTAAATCTAGACTTTGGGTAAATAATTCCTCAACATCAATCCCACCATAACTGGGTAGATAACGCCGGAGACGATTGCTACCCTCTCCTAAAAGGATCATTGCTCCGCGTTGGTTGTGATTACCCAGATGATAGAGTCCGACAGCAATTTGCAAAATTCCTTGATAAAAGGTTTTATCTGGTTCAATGCTATCAATCCAAAGTGCTTCGAGAATGTCATGACAAGCATAGAACTGTCCAGCATTGAACTGTTCTATCCCTTGCCAAAACTCTTCAGGCATGATTTCGCTCATCCCATGCTATCCCGAACTTCTTTGATAGTTTCAAGAGAAATTTCTTGTTTGTCACCAGAAAATTCATTGTCAGGGGTGAGGAATAACATACAGTGACATTCTTTGCGTTCGCGCATGGGTACGCAAGGACAGTTCCAATAGGCGGCGTTAACTTCGGCTTCTTTATCCTCGTAGTGACGACAAGGACATAAGGGCGCACCGAGGTCGTCTTTGTGTTTGGCTAATCCTTCTATGACGACTGCGGTAACAGAAGGTTCAGAACAGAAGTATGTTCCAGTCCGCTTGGCATATTGTTCGGAAAAATGCCGCATTGCTTCTAGGCTTTTCTCACTGGATTTTGAATTAACTTCTGATGTCACCATTGGTTTTTCTGCTTATAAATTAAATTGTTTCTTTGCATTGTACATCAGGGTCAGGCGATTTTGGATTTTGGATTTTGGATTTGGGATGGATGGTTTTTCTGTCCTCAAGGATGGGGTTTGTAGGAAATTTTTTCATCTAAAATCTAAAATCTAAAATTCCTGCTCAGTATGAGAAATGACAAATAACACTCAAAATGAAGTTAGAGATTTCTGAAGTTGGGGTTGTAGTTCTTGTTTGTTGTAAATAATGATACCGGGATGGTCTTGATTAATGACTGTTTCTGCTGGTGTGGTGGCATTTTCCCATAGTACCCAGCGACTACCAAGGGGTAGGGAGGATGTGGTGTAGGAATTTTGGGTGAGCCAAATTAGGGGACAGTGATCTGGTGGGAGTTTATTGTTTTCGCAGGGGTTGGTGGCGGCTAGGGTTTCAAGAACGGAGATGTCGCCTTTTATTATACCTGTGGCTGATGTCCATAGTTGCACTTGCAATTTTTGCTTTTGGGCATAAAAATACAAGGTGGCGGCGGTAATGACGGCTTGTTCAAATAGTTCTTGTTCCCATTTGTAGGAACTATCTATGGCGATAATCATTTCTTGTCCGCCGGTGATCACTTCTAATTCTCGTACTCGTAATTCTCCATAGCGAGCGCTTGTCCGCCAATGAATTAACCGTGTGGGATCACCGATACGGTAAGGACGGAGCGATCGCACTAAGCCTGTTGTCGCCATCTGTAAGGGTTTACCACGAGGATCTCCCCGTTGGCTGTCATCCTGTCCTATTTCATCAATTAAGGGGCAAGTGGTGAGGGGTAAAACGCTAGGATAAACTATTGCCCTCGCTTCGGATTTTTGGGGACGACGACACCAAAATAAACCCCAAGGCGCACCGGTGGCTAATTCTACTCTGTGCCAACGGTAAACGCCTCGCTTTTGGGTCGGGTGATAATAGACCCATCGGTAACTAGCTTGTGGTTGAATAGCTTCTATGTTTTCTTGGACTGGTTCACCTAAAATAAATGGCAGAATATCTCTAACTTGCAATAAACTGACAGGTTGTTTCTTTTGATTGTGAACTTCTATTTCTATTTTGAGTTCATCACCTGCGGTTACTGGTTCAATGGGATGACGTTTGACGACTATACCCGCAAGCGATCGCACAGCAACAAAAGCTGATACCCCCAAAAGGGCAAAACTGACTCCACTAATTACATATAGCCAGCCAGCCATTGTATTAATTCCTGCACCTAAATAGCAGATAGAGATTCCTGCTAATACCCAACCACCATAAGCAGGTGAGGCAGCATGGGTTTCCAGCCAATTGTTGATTTTTTTAGTAATTTTCATCCTTCTTTTTTAACTTAAATTTGGGGAAGAGATAATAGATAATAGATAACGGACAAGTGACAACAAAAGATATGATTTATCCCGTTATTTGGCAAAATGATTCAGTATTACTGATTGATCAAACCCGCTTACCCGATGAATATATAGTGGTGGATATTCACCGCAGTGAAGACATGGCGGAAGCCATTACAACTATGATTGTCAGAGGTGCGCCATCCATTGGAGTTGCTGCGGCCTATGGGATGTATTTGGGGGCGAGGGAAATTGAAACCAACGATAACCAGGAGTTTTTAACTAAATTGGAATCAGTAGCTAATTTATTGCGTTCTACCCGTCCCACTGCGGTAAATTTGTTTTGGGCGATCAGCCAAATGATGCGAACGGCTTATGAAACTGTGGGAACAGTTGTCGAAATTAAACAAACTCTTTTAGAAACTGCCACAAAAATCAATACAGACAATTTCCAAACTTGTCAAGCCATAGGTGATCATGGTTTGGCCGCTTTACCGAGAACCCCTGATCAACTAATTATACTTACTCATTGTAATGCTGGAGCTTTAGCAACAGGTGGTTATGGTACAGCATTAGGTGTGGCTCGTTCCGCATGGACAGCAGGACGTTTAGCCAGATTATATGCGGATGAAACCCGTCCTCGCCTGCAAGGTGCAAAACTCACCGCTTGGGAATGTGTACAAGAAGGAATTCCGGTAACAGTAATTACTGATAATATGGCCGCCCACTGCATGAAACAGGGTTTAATTGATGCGGTAGTTGTTGGAGCTGATAGAATTGCTGCTAATGGTGATACTGCCAATAAAATCGGAACTTATAGTTTAGCTATTGTTGCCAAAGCCCATAATATTCCTTTCTTTGTCGCTGCACCTTTATCTACAGTTGATTTTCAATTAACTGATGGTAGTCAAATTCCCATTGAAGAACGTCATCCAGAGGAAATTTATCAAGTTGGTAAAACTCTGATTACGCCTCCAGGAGTAGAATTTTATAACCCGGCTTTTGATGTTACACCTGCTGATTTAATTACAGCCATTATTACAGAAAATGGTGCTTTTCCTCCGGGTGATTTATTACTTGCGAAGGGGAAAATGTCTGAATAATTTTCTCTTTCTTTCGGCCTCCTTAGGAAACTTTAGTTTCTCACATCACCCTCTTTTTAATGATATATATGCTCATTAAGCTTATTTCCCCTGAATTTATCCTTAGTTATTAGGACTTACGCATTGACAGGATCAACCAAATATGAGGTATGGATTTCGGGCATTTTTACGTGATTGTTTGATGATTTTTGAGCGATGCAGTTCGCTATTGATCGGAAGTTAATCGCCAAAAGCCTGAAGCGACCAAATATCCTTCATACATATCATGGTTAATTTGTAGAGTGCGTAAATCCTAAATTCTTTCAGGGGAAAATGATCAACAACCTACGCCGGGTAAATTCTTAACCGCCGATTTGGTTCTTCGCCAAAACTATCAGACTTGAGGCGATAATGTTCTACCAACTCATGCTGCATTTTCCGCACTTGGGAAGAACGGGGTAATAACTCCACAGGTTGACCTTTAGGAATGACAATTTGCTCTACAGCAAGTCGAGCTTCCTCTAAAGCGTCCATTTCATCATCACTACCGTTGTGTAATAACAATTGTAATTCGCGGTCATCGCCAATATCTGGATCATCAATATTCAGTAATCGGCGTAAACTGCGAGTAATTTGGGGAATTGTACTAGACTTGATCACATGAATGGGTAAATGACGGGCTTTAGCCATTTGTCTTAACTTAGCGTGATTCTTAATGTGCGATCGCAAAGCCAAAATAGCATCAGCACTATCTAAATCCTTTGTCAATATAACTGGCAAAGTTAACACATTAATCACCTGTTCTAGTTGGTGACGACTGACCCCATAGGGGTAAATGTGCAATGGCAAATCTTCCCCATTGGGACCGGCTTGTTTGCGACCGCCAAAATCAATACTGTCTGAGTAATTGAAAGACTCATCTAACAAACGGTCGAATTCAGTGAGTCCGGTTGGTCTTTCCCTATCTAAAGATAAGGGTGGTAAAGCCACCATTTGTCCAGAAGATCGCCAACCATTAGGTTTAGCAGCTAGGAAAGATTCTTCCACATTAGCCAGATGTCCATTACCACCATTAACCACAGCCAACTGTCTAGTAATGCCCACCTTGCCATTTTCATCCACCGTTCTTGTTTGTGGGTTAGGTTGACGACCCCGTAACAAAGTATCAACCGTATCCGCCACACATTCATGAACTACCCAGCGTTGCCGTTCCAGCATTTCCACAGCAATTTCAAAAGTCGGCGGGGCTTTGCGTTCCAAAACCGTCTTTTGCGAACCCCGCCGTCTAGCTTCATCATCTCCCAAGGTTACAGCTTGAATACCGCCAACCAAATCAGACAGAGTAGGATTTTTAATCAGGTTTTCAATCTGATTACCGTGGGCAGTTCCCACCAATTGCACCCCTCTTTCGGCAATTGTCCGGGCGGCTAAAGCTTCCAGTTCTGTCCCAATTTCATCAATGACAATCACTTCTGGCATATGGTTTTCCACAGCCTCAATCATGACTTGATGTTGTAACTCTGGTTTGGATACTTGCATCCGTCTAGCACGACCAATGGCAGGATGAGCAATATCGCCATCTCCCGCAATCTCGTTAGAAGTGTCAATAATCACTACCCGTTTATTTAAATCATCGGCTAAGACACGGGCAATTTCTCTTAACGCCGTGGTTTTACCAACACCAGGACGACCGAGCATGAGAATTGATTGACCAGTTTCCACCAAATCGCGGATCATGCCAATTGTCCCAAATACCGCCCTGCCCACACGACAAGTTAAGCCAATAATTTTACCAGTACGGTTGCGGATGGCACTGATGCGATGCAGAGTTTGCTCAATTCCTGCCCGATTATCCCCCCCAAAACTACCAACTCGTTGAATGCAATCATCTATCTGTGCTTGAGTAACAGGTGTTTCGCTCAGATACTCGGCCGTATGGGGAAACCGAGCTTCTGGACGACGGCCTAAATCCAAGACTACCTCAACTAAATTATCTCGTTTCGGGTGATTCTCTAGTTTCTGTTGTAGGTCTTGGGGCAAAATGTCTAACAACTTTTGGAGATCTTCTGTAATCGTCATGCTTTCTATTGGTGACTGACGTTTTTAGAGATAAGGTTGGAGCTATGAGCGTGATCCCTAAAGACAGCATAGCTATCACTGGGATTTGATCTGGGAAACGAGACTATGGGCAAGCGCTACGGCTTGCCAGAGTAATTCAGGCTTTTCTTCCAGGCGGATGTTGCCTTGACTATCAGTATTAACCACCTCCTTGTTTTCCAACTGGTCAAGCATCGGTGACAGCAACACACGGGCGTAACTACCATAGGCAACGCCGGCAATTTTGGATTTTGGATTTTGGATTTTGGGATTGTTATTTTCTAATCCAAAATCTAAAATCGGCAATCCAAAATCGTTTAATAGTCCCATTGCCTGTAACTTAGGAACAGTGTAGCTATTAGTACCACCTGCTAACTGCACATATCCCGGTAGGTTTGCTGCCAAAACTTTTTGTCCTAATTTGATAGTGGCTATGGTTGTACCATCACCAATATCACCACTCATAGAACGGCCGTCCGTTTGCCAAATTAAAAATTGGGGACGAGGGACAATTAAATCATAAATTGCTTGTAGGTAATCAATTAGCTCTTCTCCATCGTTACAACTGATGGCTAGGAGCTTTAATTGATCCGCCCAGGGTGCTATTGCTTGCCATAATCGCTGAAATTCTGCCAACCGCCCGACTTGAGTATGAATTTCTATCGCATCTATTCCCGTTGACATGATTAATGGGGTAATTGCGCCTGGAGTAGATACATAGGAATTTGTATAAATTATCCCATAGGGGCAAATCGGCAAACAACGACCACAGCCATAACATTTTTCTCTAATTACTCCTGAAAATTCATCTTTGGTATTGTTAAATAAAATAGCTTGGGCTGGACAAATTTTTTCACACGGTCTAGGACAATCACTAGGACACTCTTGTGTATTAAAATCGGCTTTTCTAAAATGGGGATCTTCACCATCATTGAGACTGACCATCAGCAAAGGCAAATCACCTGTAAAGGCAAAGCCTCGCTCCTGGGCATCCCTCGCTAAACGCTGGGCTACTAATAAAGCTTCTTGGACAGCGACAATTACCACCGGATCGGCGGCGACATCTATACAATCAGCACCAGCCAAAGTATAGGCTAATGTGAGATTTCTGACCGCAGGAAGATGTTGGAAACTAGCTCCGCAAATCAATTTGAACCAGTTACCGTGTTTTAGGGATTGTAAAGGGGCTAATAAATCAGTCACATTTCCATTATGCTTTTATTCAACTGAAAATTGCAGCCTGTGATCAAGAAAATTTAGATTTTTTTATCATTAAATTTTTTAGGACTTACCCAAGATGTAACTGAAAACCTAATTCTTGGGTAGGGGTAATTCATGAATTCCCCCTACTCTTCGTTCTGTTTTGTGTAAGTCCTGTTTTTTACTGGCATATTTCCATACTACTACCAATGATAATCTTTTTCCCCGCCTCGGAAATTGGCACTCTTGTATTCACAGCCAATCTATAAAAATGATTAAATTGCGTTGTATTTATATAATTTGGTAGAGTTGCTTGGCGTTTTTGCCCAAATATTTTCTGAAAGTTTGGGTAAACTTCCCCTGAGTAAGAATCTCGCGTTGGGACTATACAACGCTGACAAGGGTTAATACCCAAAAACTGTACATCTGCAATTTTAAACGCTACTGTTTCGCCACTAGCCGCAAATAACCGATCTTCCCAAAAAGCTGGGACACCATCAATTTCAATATTGGCACGCATTCGCCGCCGCATTTCATCAATATTAATACTAGGAAACCAGGATGCAACCTCTGTTAAAGTAGGGGTACTAATTATGGTTGCCCCTGGTGAATCTGTATCATCAGGAAAACCCATATTCGTATTTTGCTGTAATTGCACGGGAAAACCCAAAAAATTGCTTAAAGCTGAGGCTAATGCTGGGCGTTCTTCATCTAAATGAAAAACCTGTTCTGAATTTTCACCAGGAAATTTCACCTTGATCAGTCTTTTTGCCAAAGAAAATGTTGAACGTAATAAATGGAGTTGAGGATAACGTTTACCGTTCACAAACCGATTTTGTGCGTCCACCAATGCAAACTCACGGTCATACCGAAGTGAGCCACTATTAGTAATAGTGGCATTTTCCACTTCTACAGCATCTAGCGACTTGATTGGATAAATAAAAATTTTGGCTAAATAGGCGGTTTGCACTTGAGTTATAGCAGTTAAAAAATAGGGAACAAATTCGTTAATCTTCTTGCTCCTGACTCCTGTACGGGCGAACGGCCGTTCGCCCCTATTTTATTATGGTTGTCCAGATGGATAGGCCGGAGATTTGTCAATTGAGCCAATTTTATTTAGTGGCCAGAAACGAACTATAGCCCGACCAATAATGTTATCACGAGGTACAACACCCCAACAACGTCCGTCATAACTGTTAGGACGATTATCACCTAAAACTAAGTAGGAATTGGGGGGAATAACTTCGGGTTTGGCCAAAAAAGGAGATTGATCTCCATTGCTATTACAAGCTTCCACGGAAGTTCGTATAGAAGGAGAAAGATAGACTCCTTCCTGTAAAGGCTTGCCGTTAATATATACTTTGCCTTCTATAATTTCTGCTTTTTCCCCAGGTAAACCAATTACTCTTTTAATATATGCTTCCTTTTCAGGATTATTCTGTATTTCTGTTGGCGGTATAAATACGATGATATCACCCCGTTCAGGGTTAGCAAATCTATATTTGACTTTATCAACAATAATTTTGTCTGCTTGCCACTGGTCTTTAACTCCATGTAGAGTTGGTTCCATAGATCCAGTTGGAATCCAGCGAGCTTCAGCGACAAAGGTACGAATTCCTAGAGCGAGAAAGATACTCAAGATCATCGTTTTAATTAGCTCTACGATCCAGGAGTTATCAGGTTCTTGGCGAGAGTTTTTGTCAGACGCTTGATTTTGCATGAAATTAGTAAAGTAATGTGAAAAAGATGTGTATTGTCCAGGGAAAACCTAAATTTGCAAACCAATCCAGGATAAGCTGTGGATCACTTTGCCATGGAAGGTTGATTTTTGCCAGCGTGACTGCTATTCAACTTGGTTTGAGAGACTTGATATATTAATCTTAACGATATCAAGCAAATGGTAAGTAAATAAATTGCAAAATTTATCCTCGTTTGCAGAACAACGGATTAATCTTTTGTAACACAAAACCTAAATTGCTGATTTTTAGCTCCAAGTTAAGTTTAACTTAAAGGCTTAATCATTAGACATCTAGTGGTAATTAAATGTGCATCACCACCAAACCCTTATAGGGACAATTCATGAATTGTCCCTAGGATAATTTTCACTCCTATGTCTAATACCTACATATCTGGGTTTTTCGTAATCTTGCAAAAATTCATGTCCCAACCGTGTTTAGTATAGGAATAGTTCTTAATATACTAAAAAATCTGAAATTCATGTCTACTCCACAAAGTTTACTGATTCGCCAGACTGAAATCATTTTACCTAATGGTGAGTCAATGATTGGAGATGTTTTAACCGAGGGTAGATACATCACCCAAGTAGGTGAAGAAATTACCACTGCTACACCTGTTAAGGAAATTGACGCACAAGGTTTAACTTTGTTGCCTGGTGTGATTGATCCCCAAGTACATTTCCGTGAACCAGGTTTAGAACATAAAGAGGATTTATTTACTGCTAGTTGTGCTTGTGCTAAGGGGGGGGTGACTTCTTTTCTGGAAATGCCCAATACTAGACCCTTAACTACTACCCAATCTGCCCTAGATGATAAGTTACAACGGGCTAGTCAAAAGTGCGTAGTTAATTATGGCTTTTTTATTGGGGCAACGACGGAAAATTTACCAGATTTGCTGTCTGCCGGTCCGACTCCAGGAATTAAGATTTTTATGGGGTCTATGCACGGACAGTTATTGGTGAACCAGGAGGAGGCACTAGAGGCGATTTTTGCCCAAGGTAAGCGTTTAATTGCGGTTCATGCGGAAGACCAGGCGCGAATTAATCAACGTCGTCAGGAGTTTGCGGGTATTACAGATCCGGCGGTTCATTCCCAAATTCAAGATAATCAAGCGGCTTTGTTGGCTACTCAGTTGGCTTTAAAACTTTCTAAAAAATAT